>Ga0209454_1002289_pt1 | contig 12898 bp, 10 predicted proteins | sample WorMetHERISLAND1_2_FD_187400 | JGI IMG/M metagenome (GOLD analysis project Ga0209454, IMG submission 187400) | Marine gutless worms symbiont microbial communities from Max Planck institute for Marine Microbiology, Germany - Olavius geniculatus... | ecosystem: Host-associated > Annelida >...
GGTTCCGCTGCAGCAAAAAGGTTGAAAAACACTGCTCTAATGAATACCAGTGGTGTTGCGGAAGAAGGGTGAGGGGAAATTGCCAACCCTTAATTTTTACGCGCGAAAGCAGCTACTGCTTTCAGCGCGTCTTAGCCATCGCAATTCCGTCTGTCCGTCTGTCTGTCTGTCCGTCTGTCACACGGGTGGATCAGGCAAAAACGGTGCAAGCTAGGATCACCAAATCTTCACCGTCGGCTACCTTGAAGACTCTAGTTTCAGGAACCGTAAAGCTTTTCCATAAATTCGAAGGGGGTCACCCCGAACGAGGGCGCTAAATGAGAGGGGGTGGGTAAAATTGCGATTTTTGGCCAATAAGTCGCTGTATCTCAGTAACGGTGCGAGATAAGGCCTAGGTTACTATTAATCGCTGATAGGAAATCGTATACTGGCTCTCGATTGGCGCTGAATTCAATGACCTTGAACGCCAAAATAGAGGGTTTAAAGGATTTTTTGCCGATTAAGCGCTGCGACACAAGTCTATATCATTCACAAGGTGGCGCCACGGTACTGGCGTTGGTGGCGTGACGTAGTTGGGAACGCGTTTCGGCTGAAACGAAGTTACTGTACGCCGGTCCCGGTTAGTACTGCGATGGGTAACTGCCTGCGGGCAGGAACTGCTATAGGCTTTCGCGCGTCCCGTGAGCATTAGCTCAAATTTTTTGTTGACTGGGAAAATTGTCAGAAAATTTTCTTGTCGGAAATTTGGTGCTGAAAACCGCCATTTTGAGAAATTCAGGGGCAAAATCAAATTATTGAGCACCCATAATCTGCTCGGTCTGTCGGAGATTTGCAACCGCCTACAGGTGTAAAATATGTTGGAAATTTGCAGTCCATGTCGAAAAACTGCAACTTCCTTTTTCTGTCTAGTTTTTCGATCCACGACGCGGGCGTGAAAAAGCACGAACGGTAAACATTTGCTACGGTTAGCAGTTGGTCACTGGCTTAACAGACAAATTCGTTTTTACCGTGCGTTAGCGCAGCTTTTCAGAGGCTCAGAAGTGTTGAAGAAACATTGTACAGCGCGTAAAATCAAGTTCTTGTGCTTAGGCCAACCGGAGCGAGAATAGATGCGTCTAGGTAGGTCATTAATAGCTGCAAGAAATTCGTCTGCATGTCTCTCAGTCGTGTCCGTCTCACACCCGTGCATTGCGCGAGAGAATTGCACTAAAAGCACGTCGTTTTCGGTCGAGGAATTAAGTTGCGATCTTGTTAAACGGACGTTGATGCATTGTGCGAAAGGTCTTTTCTCCACTGTACTATGTCTTGAAAGTGCGCGTCTAGGGTCACGGTTACTATTAATCACCAGTAGGAAATCGAGCGGAAGCTTTCGACTGGCGTGCATTCGACATCGACGAGCGTGAAAATCTGATCGTACGTTGCAGAATGTATTGCTCAGTAGACCTAAGTTTTAATTATTGTGAACATGACATTATCGCTAGGCCAATGCGGCTTAAATTTGAAACACAGATGCACATTAGGCCTAGGCTACTTCTCGTCGCCGATTATAAGTCATGTAGCAAGCGTTAGGCTTAGGTCTATTCTAGTTATAAAATCTTAGTAAGAGGCCTATAAATAATAAAAGCCAGCTAGGCTTTCATTTGTTGTTTGTTTATTAATGGGCACATTTTGTCGCAATAAAACTTTGTCGTTAAAAGAAACCACAAAATAATTATTTCATCGCCTTTGACTAAGGATCCGCGTCACGGGTTGCCTACCTGCAGACTTTTTCAATTTGACTTCCTGTAGGTTACGTCCAGCAAACTTTCAACAAATGTATTCAAATACACGTGCTAATGCTGGACGTTTGCTGGATCGTGTAAACACCTTATTAGGTCTACCGGTTACTGCGTTCGTCGTTCGTGTGACGTGGGTGTTGCAGCGAGCGGTCTAACTCAAAATGGGATAGCGTAGCGAAGATAAATTGCAGATCGCGTGATTGTAATATGAAGCTGAACCTCATTCTGTCGTCGACAGCAAACCAGCGCGTTGTTTATATAGGCCTACCAAGTCGGGGACACTCGTAATTTTCCGCGTCTACAGTGTTTTGAACTGTTTCAATACCAGTATTGTGTTATTGAAGTGGACTGTCGAAGATGATCTGGCTACGGCGCCCGCGTATTACACCCACGGGTTAGATGGACGGACAGGCAGCGGGTTTAGAGTTGTTCTTGCGATGGCACGCAAGCTCCGATGACGCAGTCGAAATTGAACCCGACAAACGCTGACGTCATTCGCGCGCGAACCCCCTGCAGTCTGCCGATCGGGTTCTTTTCGCGTCTCGGCGGACTTGGAAGGAAAATTGCCGACGACGACGACGATGATGACGCCATGGTGTGACCACGGGAAGACTGGACTGGGGGAGGGGACTGCATTGAGGCTGCTGTGGCGGGAAGAATGACGTCATAATACCGGTATTGCTGCTAGAGATGTGCAGATCCGCAAGATTTTTTGTGGACGCGGATTGACGCGGATCCTTAGTCAAAATCTGCGGACTGACGCGGACCCAGAAATTTAAGGATCCGCACATCTCTGGTGACTGCACTGCGGCTGCTGAGGCTGCCATGGCGAGAAGAATGACGTCATGACCGACGTAGATATTGCTGCCACGTAATCCATCATTGCAGTCGAGCATAAGACGCGTCGCAGGCGCCAGGCTGGTGGTCGAGCATAACCGGCCGTCCGTACGTCGAATTAATCGAGATAAGGCGGAAGGAACAAAGGCGCGCCGGACGACAATTTGCGTATAGGATTGATTCAAGTAATTGCGCTCGAAAGAAGACCGCAGTTAATTTTCGTTCATCGTCGGACTTAGCGTGACCGTGGTTAACGCGCACTTGTGATGTAGGCCTACTGGCGCACAAAACGTCGCACTGCATGCTATGATGCCACGTAAAAGCCTACACTACAGTACAGGGTGGGCCAAAAAAACGGACGTGTTTGAACATTGATAACTCAGCGATGATTACTCGTAGAAAGGCGTGTGATATGTCAAAAGTTTTAGAATGTTGTAGACAAAAAGGGCCGAACTTGCACAGCAAATCGTTTAAATTTTCTTTGCCTAATTTGCATAAAACTTCATTACCCCTGAAATTAGGCATTTGCCTACACTCCCATGTGCCCGAGTTCACTGAACTCAAAAACTCACTGCCAAAAAGTTCAGATTTAAATTCTATGAATTATTCAGTGCAGGGGCATTGCAACAGATAGCATGGTCACAGAATTTCAGTAACTGACCAGATAAAACGTGTGCTAATCGAATGCTTGGCTCAGCTGATCCTGAACACATTGACTCCAGTGATCGATCAGCTGTTTAAAAGGACAGATGACGGTTATGAATGCAAAAGCTGGACAACTGCCTATATCGGATTTCATGTAAACCCAACGTGTGTGTTAATGATTGTTGATATTTCACTGTATGCTGAATGAAAATCAACTGAAATTTATGTGTTAGGCTACTGCCAATTTAGCATGATTTTAGTGGTGGGGCAGATTTGTGTAAATCAGGCAAAGAATATTCAAATGTTGAGACATGCAAGTTGTACACTTCTTCTGTACACAGATTTGAAACTTTTGGCATATTACGCGCCTTTCCATCAATAAACATCGCTGAGTTATAAGAGCTCAAATATCCATTTTAAGTCCATGTGTTACAGTCAAATTTGGCAGAATTTAGGGGGTGACGAATATTTATGCAAATTAGGCGAAAAATATTTAAATGCTTCACTATCCAAATTTGTCGTTTATTCTTTACAGCATTCTGAAACTTTTGACGTATCACACGTTTTTACGCGCGAAAGCAGCTATCCCTGACAATGATTATCATTTCCCTTGCAATCGTACACTGGCTTTCGATTGCCACCAAATTCAATGACCTTGGATGAACTTGAACGTTAAAATAAAGGTTTTATGGATTTTTTGGTGATTTCGGGCTGCGAGACACATTTCAAGAGCGAATTGCGCCGAAGCCAATTGAGATAGACATGGACAAGTTGCGTATGGAATTTTCAGCATTGAACGTAGATTTCAACCGTCAAAGTCTCGATTTTTTAGGTTCAAGAAGACCTGCGCACGAGGGCATCAAAGAACAGTACCTCCGTAAAAGTCGCTATTTTTTTCCGATGTTGGCCAGTCGTTCGTGAAAACGGTTGCAGATAAGCATGGGCATGCTATATGCTTTCGCGCGTCTCGTGAGCATTATCTCAAATTTCTTGTTTTAATCACAAACGATTTGTATGGTTTGTTTTTTTGCTGTGGTCGTCAACTCAATTTTATTGTCTATAAGCCTCTAAGTTTAAACAACGAAGTGACACTTTTTACGTATTTCCACTTGCCAGTCAAGCATTTTATATTATTCTGCATGTACTAATATACAATTTACTTTGCTGCTCTGCCTTGTGTTCTTGCGTTGTTTGGCAAGAAATGTACACTGCATTGTAACGTAATCTATTGTCACGCGATATCTTTTTTTTGTCCTGCAATTTCACGTCTTGCAGTTTCATGTCCGGCATTTTCAGTCAAGCGGAAGAAATCTGCTAAACCCGTAGATGCAGCGGACACCACCAGTCTCTGCAGTCACTCAACACGCGCGTGGTTTGCAATTTCGACGCACCTCCTTCGTTTGAAGCGTGCCACTTTGTTTGAAAGCTGTTTCGTGTTCTCTTTCATTCCCGGCTTTTATGCGGCAAGGCGACAGTTTTTGGCGGCAGCAGTGATGCTTGCGCTTTTCACACACAGCCAATAGGCCTACGCATGGCAGCGGTAACTTTAAGAACACCGACCCGTGCCTTGGTGTTTTTATCTAATGACTAAAATGCTTTTTTGTTTTGTTTTGTTTTGTTTTGTTTGCTGCGTTTGTTTTGTGCATATAAAAGTGACGTACTGTAGCCTTCAATGCTGTTTTGACATCGGACTTGTTTTTTAATTCACCAGTTTTTAAAAGTTGGCGTAGCAGTTTGTTTTAGTCTTTTTTAGTCTTTGTGCTTGTGTTACAATTGTGTTTTTGTGTGTTGATGGGCTTCGAATCTGCTATTGAAGACAAATAAATAATAATAATAATAAATATATCTCTATGTTTTGATTCCTCTGTTTCGTTTAATCAAAATGTTACTGTCAATTAATAATACGCATGAATGGTGTCTTGGGAGGCAAGCGAGGCGCGTGACACGCCTGAGTGGGCTTCATCGACAGTGACTGTAGAGCTATAGATATATAGAGCTAGGTCTACTCGCTCTGTAGCAGAATGAGGATGATGAAACGAAACGTCGTTGAAGGCTGTAGTGATACGCCTGTGTCACATTAAAATGTCTACTCCATGAAAAATCCGCCAGGTGAGAGATAATCACGAAATTGATATGCTTGCCCCTTATTAAAATATCGCCGGCTCCATAAAAAGTCTGCCCATTATAGGATCGCTCCTCCGCAGAAACGTCTCCCCGGCCGACAATTTACCGATAAAAATCCGTCCCGCCCGGGCGGCTGCCGGGCGGGCGGATTTTTAGCGGCGAATTATCGGCAGGGGAGAGACTTTTCTGGGAGGCAATCCTATAATGGGGCACCGGTGTGCGGTGCGGTCGTTGTAGAGAAAGCGACTTCACGGAGGGCGTCCGAGTCACGTCTCAAGCTTCGTCCCCGCCTGCCAATCATTCTCTAACTCATCAACACTGACACATGATAGCTAGACTTCTCCTCTGTGGGTTTAGGTTTTTATTTCGGCATTTGCTATTTCGACAGTTCTTATCCCGACGTCCACTACTCGGTGACAAACGCTACGTCACAGCTAGTAGGAAACAAGCTAATAGCTTAGAATGAGCTGTCGCTGACGACAATAGAAATGAATGAGAGAATAAATAAAATTAATAAATAAGATTGCAGTCTAGGCCTATAAAACACATACGACGGTCGACGACGCGAGCGTTAAACGAACTCCGATGTTTGCCAATGACAATTAATCAGACCCGTCAGTGGGCTATCAGTCGTAGCAGTGAGACAGGGCAAACCGAGAAATAAAAAAATGCGACGCAAAATTCGCATTTTGTTTCGCACTTTACACTTAAACAGATTTTGCGCTTTCGCATTTCACAGTTAGCACTTTGGCTGCAAGCATCATGATAGGGATTATAAAATCGAACACACTTCCGATCACGGAGCGAAATTTCGCGGCGATCGGCCGACCAAGCACGGAGAATTCGCAACAAAAAAAGAAAGACAATAAATGCCAGCAAACACAACTTCGCTCTGAAAACTAACGTTTACGGGCGGAATAAAAGTATAAAGTGTACGACAGATCTACGCAAGTGGAGTTTGCGCGACGGACGGTGTGATGCCCGCTGCATACATTGCTTTGTATTAAACATCCACAGTGTTGACGAATGACGACGGGTAGCTGATGCCAGCATCAGGTCACATTGCCATGGCAATGAGCCAAAAGTCTGCCGACCGTCACATAGCAGCAATCGGTCGGCACTTGGTCGGTGCGCTGAGATGGACAGAGGACAGATACACAGACAAACAGACAGACAGACATACGCTTTCTGCTAAAATTTGCTCAGTTTTAAAGAGCTGTAGGCCTATCAGTGACAACTGAATAAGTTAGTCCGCCCGCGCAAAGACGCAATTTATATCTATCTTCGTTCCTAATCTTACCACTAACCTTGTGTGTGGTGTAGGAATTGTCGGAAACGGAACTGTCGGAGGAAAAACTACTTCCTCCTTCGTATATGGAATCCGGGCCATGACTGTTTGAATTTTTTATCGCCCACACATTGTTGAGAACGATATCCGTTAACCGCAAGACAGACATTAATAACGCAAAATAGCCGCTTTTAGGAAACGATTGCGAGTCCAATGATAACGTGGGTGACTGGGCCGATGACAGTTTGGTTTGTCATCATGGCCATTAACCTCAGGGAACCCCTCATCCAGGCGCTGCCCTGGGTGAGGGGTTCCCCTCGAACAAGAACGTCAGAGAGGGGTACCCTCTAGAAAAACGTTATTTTGTTGCTATTGGCTCGTCTAGTGCGAGAACAGTTGCAGATAGATACAGACATGTTGCTTATCATAACATTCACTGGTCACAGGCTTTGTAGTTTTATCAACATCGATACGTTGAACGATCTTGAACTTCCAAAAGAGGGAATTTTGGCGAATTTTTCGCAATTTTTGGCTGCAGCGCACATTTGAAGAGTGAATTGCGATAATGTAGCTAGAAATAGACCAAGACAATGCGCGAACAGGAACAGCTAAGGCTGTCGCGCGTCTCATGAGCTTTGCTAGAGTTACTTGTTGGTTACGCCCATGCTATGAAGGTATCGGCAACAACAGTACTGGCTTTGACTGAAAAGCTGTTCATGTTGGGAGATTCCCGTAGGCCGACGTCCACAGGTCCAGTGAGAGTGTCCAGCTTCTTCAAGTTGACCGAGTGAACTTCGTCTATAGCGACGTCGATTACTCCCAATAGCGTCATTGAAGAGCCTCCAGGGATTTTACGAGATAGTAAGAAATGGATTTCTCGTGCTGATTTATAGCGTAGCAAAATACTCCTTATCCATATATGCATGGGCATGGGGTGTATATTAAACTGGTAGGCCTATAGTGTGTCTTCTGCAGTTTTCTCGCAAAGTGCAAACAACCTTTTTAAACGCTGATTTTCTTTAACGATAGACCTACCTGCGATATTAAGCATTCAGTTATGCATAATGAAAGTTGACCGTTGAAATCCAATATTTTAATTAATTGGACAATGCAGTCCGCTTGTTCTTTCGGCAATGTTTTAGTTGCCAATGTCAGCAATAGAAATTTAATCAACATCTTCCAGCAGGGTCTAATATTGTCCACACGTAGTCACGTATCTATAGCAATCCATCTAGTTCTGTTCCAAAAATTTTTCAGGGTCACAACATTTAGTCTATTTATGGACCATTTTACACTCGTTTAGCAAGACAAAAGTTATTTTCTTTTTACTTAGCAGCACTGATTCAGCGAAACGGACATTCACTCTATCAAAAATAGTTTGTGTTGTTTTCGCGATTGTTTTTCGGCTGAAAAATTTAATGTTGGATGTGAGTTAGTTACCTAAATACTGCTGATTACATTTTTTGCGCTGTAGCTTAAAAGCAGTGCTCTATTCTACTGTCTCTGCCAACCATGCACGTGACAACACTTTACACGGTGTTTCATAAAAAGGCGCCCTTTTACTTTCTTTCATAATAACTCAAATGACGATCAATTTACATAAAATTTTTACCAGATGTAGCTGAAGAATACTAATTCAAAACATTTTAACAAAATATGGCCGTTAGTTAAATATTCTTTGCTAGTCGTGACGTAACACTGACGTCATAATGTGTCGTGAGTACAAACTGGCTTGTGTCAACTGGTGCTATGAGTTGCTACCCTGCTTCGATGGTGAACTTCATGTTGTTCACTGATGAAAAATGTTCATCGTATCAGCATTAAGCAATATGAGGACATGAAATCAGGCATCTCACGATCTAAAAACTCAACCATCTGGCAAGCGGTGTGTGCTGGTGCACTGTCTTGCTGGAAAGTGTAAAAGTCAAGCTATTCCCACAAGTGTGTGAAAGTTATGGTTTTGTGCGTTTTTGTAATGGTAAAACTTTAACAGTTTGTCATCAGTGAACCAGACGAAGTTCATCATCGATGAAGGGCAGCTATTCAGCAACTGTCAGCATTGGTTACGACGAGCTAGTTTGTACTCGCAGCACAATATGACGTCAACATTAGATCACGACTGGCAAACAATACCTAACAAACAGCCATATTTTGTTAACATATTTTGGATGAGTATTTCTTCAGCTACATCTGGTAAAAATTTCATGTACATTGATCATCATTTGAGCGAATTATGGAAAAAAGAAAAGGGCATCTTTTTATGAAACACTGTGTGATGCTAAATGTGAGTTAAACGTGAACGCGGCTGTCTCTACACGGAAGATTACTGCCATTTGGGTGGTCATGCATCGAATATCATCTGAGAGCCAAAGTAAGGCCTAAATCATGATGAAAAACCGCGAGCTGCTTGTATATCGTACGGATGTATGCCGCCGGGAGATTCCAAGCGCACTTTAGTGAGATAAATAGGCTCTTCCGATAGTGATGCTAGAAGTCATTCCATTATATGAAATATTTATTTGTCAAGATACAACAGCTCAAACACAAAAAAACAAGACAGAGAAAAAACAAAAACAAAACTACACTAAAAACAACAAGCAAACGGTGCAAGGCTAAGCAGACAAGAAAGCCCAGCTGTCGCTAGAGAAGACGCGCTACAGCCTGTACAGTTCCTGTTGCGGTTCTGACCTTCAAGGTAATCCAAGGTCAATGATTTCCATCTTTTGTGAACGGCGTATGCCACTTTTTATTAATGATTAATAGTAATTTTGGCCGAATTTCTCATTGTTTTTAAGACATGGCTAATTTCCGTTCAAAAAAGCATATTTTTCCTACCCGCTCCATTTTGAAAATGTTCTCCTTGCACTAGATCGCTGAAATTTTGCATGGCTTGCATGGTTTAAGGTACAGGGCTAATTATTTGCGTAAAAGTTTTCAACTACGACCTATCGTTTAGCCACAATACATCAGTTACAGACGACAACGGACAACCGTGCCAAAGACGCCTAAAGCATAGCTGTAGCGCGTCAAGAACTTCTAACCGAAAACATGCATACCGGGAGCCGTGAAAACTCACGCGATATTTTTCTGATAACGTTGACAAATACGCAGAAATTTTGATAAGCCTAACTGGTTTACTGTTGCATTTTGAGATAAAATCTGCTGTAACAGTTCTGCCGTAGGCCTATCACTTTAAATTTGTTATCGACATTTTGCGAAATGTAAATGTTTAGCGGTTCAGCTTGTAGCAAAATCGTTAAATGTTTATCGAATTGAAATTAATGAATCTAAAGTATAAATCGTTCATTTACAACGAATGATGTTATTGCTTGGAATAATAGGCCTAAATTGCAATAGCATAGCGTAGGCCTACGTAAAATGTCTACAATTCATCTTTGGGTGCAACAGCAGGAGAATTATCAAAATCGGTCTCGGTCTACGGTTACCAAAGCTATAGCAGAAAAACTGCTGTGTGTGTCTTTTTGATTCGCGCTGTATTATAACTGCACGATCGGCGATCACATTAAAATGTTGCCCCATGAAAAGTCCGCCCGGGAGAAATAATTACGCAATTGACATGACATTGTTTCCTCATAAAAAGCCTCTCCCTTGTATTATCCCCCAGAAAAATCCGCTCCGCCCGGCGGCCGCCCATGCAGGCGGGACGAATTTTTGCGGGTAAATTGTCGGCCGGCGGAGACTTCTGGGGGCCATCTTATAATGGGGCACCGGCAGTTTATCCAGATGGCAGCCATGGATATATGATTGATTGGCCTGCGCTTTGCAGTACGATAGCGCTGTTCGTGTCTGATAAATCCGTTTCTACAACGACCAGGCCTACGCAACGCATTTGTAAATGTCATAATGTTCCCCCTCTCTCTCTCGTATGATTCTGTCTTACTGCAACAGCTCAGAAGCGACGACGAGGAATGATTGTGACGCGCGACGATTTGTTTTATCCCTCCGACATAACGCGTAGTCGGCATCATAACGTATTGCCTGCCCTAATACGAACGATCGCAGAGATCTTCACGTCACGTGCGCCGGCAAAATCGACTGTCGCACGAGCCGCCGCGTTAACCGGTGTCATTTTCAGGTCTTGCAATTAGTCAGTGCCCTGTACCTGCCAGCGTAACCTTTGCAGGCCCTCATGCAGTATAATTAGGCCTATATCAGTGAACGGTTTTGGGGCCGACCGCTAAGCTGTAAGCTTAAACCTCGGCCCTTTGTCGTGATTGTCGTCCGTCCGTCTGTCTCTCTGTCACGGATGTACTGTGGCTAAACGGTGCAAGATAGGACCTAGGTTGCTATTAATCCCTAACAGGAAGTGGCATACGCCCTTTCACATGAAATGAAAATCATCGACCTTGGATGACCTTCAAGGTCAGTGTCAACCAGTATTGTCGGCCCCACCTTAGCAACAGCTGGGATTCTTGTTTACTTTCTGTTCATTTATTGTTTTTTTTGTTAAAAATGTGAACTGTGAATATAAGGGCTTATGTTCAAGATACGCTGCTAAGTGATATGTTTCGTTGTGTGTTTTTTAAAGTTTTCTGTTTGTGTTTTTTCATGCTTGTCATTTGTTTTTATTTTTTGCGCAATGGCGGTTCTAGCTCGCAATATCTGGGAGCACGGGCCCCCGCCGGATAGCGAGCGCGGTAGCGCAAGCCTATAACGGGGGTCTGGGGGCAGATCCTCCAGTGGGGTCCAGGAGCAGGGCCCCTGGTCAGGGGGTTAGGGGGGCGAAGCCCCCCTGAAGCTGAAGCACTTTTAGCTTTTGGACGTTCAATGGAAGCCGCAAATTTGGCCGCTTTTCTAAAATTTGAAAAGGCAAAAAAATCAAAAAATTTGTGTTATCTTTGTAAAAAAATCATGGGTGCTACGAAACTGGGGGACTGAAGCAAAACTGGGGGCCTGTGCTCCCCGGACCGGGCCTAAAACCGCCACTGCTTTTGCGGTTTTTATTCGTTATTAGTTTCTTTTGTATGTACGTGCTGCTTCATAGCTGCTTCGCGAGCGATAAAACAATACAACTACCTCCCAAATGGCGAGGATTAATAACTCCCGCAGTGCCGACTGCCGACGTCCAGTCAATCCGTGATAAAAGGGTTAAGCTGATATCTGACCAATGACCACTCCATCCCCCGTCTTCCGTCTGGCCAGCGCATGTGTTGACGACTCATATTATAGAGTCATTTGGCAGTGACGTGAGGTAGGATTTACATGGTGTTTCATAAAAAGACCCCCTTTTGTTTTTTCATAATTTACTCAAATAATAAGCAATTTGCATGAAATTTTTACCAGTTGTAGCTGAAAAAACACTAATTCGTGACACAGTATGACGTCAACGTTACATTACGACTAGCAAAGAATATTTAATTAACTGCCATATTTTGTTCTAATATTTCGAATTAGTATTTTTCAGCTACAACTGATAAAAATTCGAAATGTTTTAACAAAACATGGCAGTTGATTAAATATTCTTTGCTAGTCGTGACATTATAATGTGTCACGGGTACAAACAGGCTAATCCCAATTGGTGCTGCCAGTTGCTACTCTGCTTCAACGGTGAAAAATCTGGTTCGTTGGTGTCAAATATTTGAAGTTTTACAGTTGCAGCCATAAAAACGTGCAAAGCGATCGAATTTACGTGTCTGTGGGGATACATGTAGTTGGTCTTTTACATGTTCAAGCAAGACAGTGCACTATAACACCGAGTTTGCAAGATGTTGAGTTTTTAAATTACAAGACGCTCGATTTCATGACATTGTTTCCATATTGCTCAGTGCTGACATGATAAGCATTTTTTATTAGCGAACCAGATTTAGTTCACTATCGAAGCAGGGTAGCAACTGACAGCACCAGTTGAGATTAGCAAGTTTGTACCTGTGACACAGTATGGCGTCAACGTTACATCACGACTAGCAAAGAATATTTAATTAACTGCCACATTTTGTTCTAATATTTCGAATTAGTATTTTTTCAGCTACAACTGATAAAAATTTCGTGTAAATTGCTCATAATCTGAGTAAATTATGAAAAAAACAAAAAGGGGTCCCTTTTTATGAAACACCGTGTATATTACGGACCAAGATGTCGATCGACTAACGTCGTCGTCTTTCGCACGCCGACTGAAGGGGTGTAGCCGATGAAAGTACGTCTGACGAATATATTCATATAATCGCTATAAATACGAACGGGAAGAAAGCTAAGCTATCACAAAGAA
>Ga0209454_1002295_pt1 | contig 12893 bp, 4 predicted proteins | sample WorMetHERISLAND1_2_FD_187400 | JGI IMG/M metagenome (GOLD analysis project Ga0209454, IMG submission 187400) | Marine gutless worms symbiont microbial communities from Max Planck institute for Marine Microbiology, Germany - Olavius geniculatus... | ecosystem: Host-associated > Annelida >...
GTAGTATACTTGGTATTTGTTCTGAAATTTGATTGTTTAGTTCATAGATGAGTAAGTCTGTGTACCATGATCACGGTTACATAAAATAAAAATGTCTAAAGTAAGAACTAGCGATTAGAAACATTTTCAGTTTAATGTTTTTTATAATGTTTTTTATAAAAGTATAAAAAACATGTTTTTAAAATGTTTTTAATTTGGAAATGAATGTTTTTAAAATCTATGGTTCTGACTGACTGACGGATGCAGGTGATCCGGACTCAAAGAAGACTTTCGCTCGCGTCAAGCATTGGTTGTTTTTGCCTGGCGAGGAATCCGTGTGTCGCGGTGAGTGGGTTCGTTGGATCTGCAACGTGGGAGTCAGAGACCTCCCCTGGGTGACCGCATCACCGCACATGTTTGTCAACAAGATACGTCTGGAGCAGGACCCGACGGCATTCCGCTGTCTGGAGCTTTGGTACAGAGACCGCGTGCGACGACAGCAGCGACTTCTGGCGACTGGTACTGACAACTTCAACGTGTCTTTCTACGCCAGTCAACCGTTCGTGCGCAAGCACGTAAGCACGCTACGTTAGTCCAAGCCTGTAACTCACTAACCAATATGACACAAATTTTTGCAGCAAACCGAACGAAATTTATACCCGCTAGATGCATTTTCAAAGTTTTTTCAATGTAGTTGCAACTGGGCTTTGTTTAGAACCCTGCTGAGGGAGATTGCAGTAGGTCCTACTCCTCAGACCGCCTAGCTAATGGAGTAGGGGCTCGATGCTCCTTCCCAAAACTTAACATCCGTTTTCGGCTTTCGGTCTCGATTTCCGGCATTTCGAGCCTCAGTCCGTTTTGCCAGCTCAAATTTCTGACTACGCTCGTGTAAACAACACACTCACTGCGGTACGCTGATACGCTGTAGATACAAACCGACACTCGCATCGCATTCTGATGATTTCTAAGTCGTTTTCGCGTTCTGTGCATGCAGGTACCGTCCTCGGCGGAACATCGAATTGCGCGGCGGATGCATTTGCTTACCACTATACTGCAGCTCCAACCAACACCCAAACTGCCAACAACACTCGGTCCGCTTAGATGAAGAACAACGAGGTCGCAGCTGTAGGTAGCTTACCTTGAGCAGATCAAAGACGAGAGATGCGATCAGGATTCCGTCTAGGTGAATGTCCTTGTTCTGTATGATGTCCTGTAACAGTTCGTCAACAAAATCCCGTTATTACTTTTTTACCCATTGGCAAGAAGCCTATGAAATGTGATGTGGCCACATTGACACTTATACCCCGTTTACACAATCGAGCAAACATCGAGCTAGCTCGACGGGCTATGGTAATTAACATGCTAATTAGGAGGGCGGGCGGGTTGTAATTGGATGGCCTATATAACACGATCAGCTGTGGGCTAAGCCTAGGCCTATATTTGAGCCAGGGGCGGGGTTCCATCAGGCCTGCTTGATGTTTGCTCGATGTTTGCTCGATCGTGTAAACGGGGTATTAAAAAACTTCGCTTACTCTCTGGTTGCTGTATGATCAGCTGCTAACAGCCCTACGCCCGTGTCGGCAGTGTCTGCGTACAAGGCGGTCAAGGTTAAAGATTAAAGGTTAAAGGTGCATATAGCTCTTAATGATCCCACCTCAGAGCTACGGAGCGTCACTTGTCATATGGGATCACTCAGTGTTACCTGCCACCCGACAGAGGTGAACGCGCCCCGCCTTAACCCCAGCCAAATAGGCCGGTACTCGATTTACCTACCCCGGAGAGATGGAAGGCTGAGTTGACCTAGGCGGTTGGTTACATCCCGAGATGGTTTACCTGCCCACAGGCAGTCACCCATCGCAGTATTAACCGGGCCCGGCGTACAGTAACTTCGCTGATTGGATCAGACGCGTTACCACTACACTACGCCGACCGCCCAGGTGCTAGCAACAGTAACGCCCCAGACCAACTATGGTTTCCAATGCAGTTTACCATGGGATTAGAGTAAGTCCATCTGGTCGTCTGCCATTCTGCCCGTTTACACATAATAATGCTGCTTGGTCAGGCTTGGTGAGTATTCTAACAGGGTTAAGGGCTCACCAGATAATAAGGTGTCTTCGTGCACGGCAAGCTGTATTTTGTATATTGTGTGTCGTGTTTGATTAGACTGCCATTTTTCGACTTGTCAACTTACAGCGAGTCAGTGACAATTTCAGCTTGTATTTTTCGCGTTAATAATCGTTATGATCATTATTTTATGTTTATAATGTACTAGCTTTACGGATGTTTGTAGTTTTTACGTGCAGCGTGCAACTACGGTATGTTGTCTCAGCCCGATAGTGAAAACGTCGCCTGAATTTGCGTCATGTTACACGTTTTTACGACGTACCTATATATGTCATGTGAATAGGTATATGATTATCTGTTCACCGAATTATTTGACGACACGTAAATCAATCAACCCGATTTTATTTTTTTACATTTAGTAAATAATCCCGGTTTGTGTCAGGTATTTCGTACGAGTCGTGTAAACAAGTAACAGCGAATAGCTTTAACCATTGCCCGAATGAGACACGATTGTGATCGGTTCATTTATCGTGTTCGTTTTCTACTGAATTTATATCGTGTGATTACCGAAAGCTTTGTGAAGATCCGTTGTGATGTTACGTCAGTTCGTTGCTGTTGAAGGCGTTGGCGTATTAATGTATCATGTCTTGCGAGTCGACTTGAATTAACACAGCCAAACGGTTTTTGTGTCTGTTGAATTTTAAAATAAACTGCGAAGAAAGACATTTTTTACTTTCGCTTAAATCGGTTGCTGCATCATTACACAGCAAAATTTGCATGTTTGGAAGTGCAGCTACAACACGATTGTTATTACAGACATGTTTCGTTAATTTTTAGCAAATGTGGACAAGGATGGCACTACATAGCAGCTCATTAGTAATCACTGCCCACTCGCGTCACACCGCCAAAATCAGTCCAACCACGATCGAACAAATCCGGTAGACGTCACTTTGTCCATAGTCGCTTTCATGCGGGCAGAAATGAAACAGCCTTGTAAATTACCGTCCGCTCAGCCAGATAGCAATTAGGCCTATCAACGATACCACGACAAACTACAGATGTAAAAACGTTCCAGAAAAAAAAATAAAAACGTGAAAAATTTTGAAAAAGTAAACTGTCGCCCCAATCAATTTTACAGTAAATCAGATGGCAGTTGCAATAGTCCTGAGTCCTGACCTATCCAACACGTCGACAAATTTGGACGAAACAAGTTAGCTTATTTTATTTCCGGACCGCAGTCACGGTGTGCGGCAAAATGAAACATTCTCCAACGTTAATAGCTATTTTCTCAGCATACCGCTCGACATTTCACGATATAAATAGGCTAAGCGGCATTTGATACTCTGTTAAGGTGCGTTCTCTGTGCGCGCGTTAACGCGCGTCACGCGCGTGGACGATCTCAACTGACTGCTCAATCAAGCCTTAATTCAAGCGCTACAGAAGAGCGGGTACATTTGAAATCGTCCACGCGCGTTAACGGCGTCACGCGAGAACGCACTTTTACTGTTGCAAACTTAGATTTTTTTGCGAGACAACTGGCGGTAGACACTTTAAGTTCTGACAGTCACTGGCAAATTGTTTATTACGTTGATCGTTGTTCAAATGACAATGTGATTTTCTGCCGCGCAAACATGGTGCGTCTTTCGTTTTGTGCTTTTTTCTGCACGTAAACGTGAAAAATAACGATATAATTACCAAAAAATGACAGCTAAAGATAATGACGAACTTTCTGGTACCGTTACCTGAAAAAGAAACAGATAGTAAGTGTGTACAATTTTGCGTCAAAAATCCAAGTGCTTGCTCGGAAAATTTTTTAGGAAATGCGTTTAGCCACACACTGTAGTTTATGTTTAGCCTATGTTTTTTGTTTTACATAGAGACCTGCGAGCAGAACGACTGGTTAAGTCAAGTGAGCCCGTGAAGCCCGGCGAAACAAAGGTAGATCTATCGTCGGCCTACTACGTACGTTGTAGAGTTCGGAACGTTTAGAACATTTTGTTTCCAGCAGTGACACATTTTTGTGCACTTGAGCGTGTGCTTTACGGCTAACTGCCATGACCTTGAAAACTGATGTTTACCTTAAGGCTGCCGCGAGAGCAGTAGCTGCTGACGACGCAGACATGAGGTGGGTCAAGACAGGCGCCGACGAATCTATTCACGTTGTCATGTGTGAGGTCCTTCAACAGCACACGGTGTGAGATCATTTCTCATAGACTTTATCTCGTACACAGTGTCATATCCCCCGTATACTGTGCAGTGCGAAGTGCTTTATTAGGCTACACATGCAGACATTGCATGATTGCATGAGGTCCTTCATCATGCACAGTTCTTTCTTAATCGCCCGAGTCACCTGTCGTCACAACAGTATATAGTCACAGGTCTTCAAGCACAGAACTGATATGAACACGATACGATATACGGTACGAAAGAAATTTGTGCTGAAACGCTAACAGGCAAGCTGCCAATTTAATCTAGAACTAAAATTGAAACGAACAAAAAACGTTTTAAACGAAAATAAGAAAAAATTAAATAAAAGAAGTGTTATGCAAAACATGTACAAAAACAAATGGTTATGAGAGCGCTAAAAGCTTGAGATAAAAAAACTACGTCGTTAAAAGACTATAATTGGTAGAAACATTTTGTTAACCTCAGATAATAGAATTAGCGCAAAAAATCGTTTAAAATTCGCACAAAACTTGCACTCTGTGTCGCACCCGTGTCCACAGCATACCTTCAAGTTAACTGTAAAACGCAAACATTGTCAGAAACGATTTACAAATGTTTTGTGTTTTACTGTTGCGTCTAATCACGGCTTTAGCGACATTTTTGAAACCGCGGAATCCCGCATACTTTGCAAACAGTTCAGCGAGTGGGTTACGCGAAAATCGAGTAACGGAAACAGCTGTGCAGCAAGTTAATTTCGAACCTCGACATTAAGGTGACCGGAATGCAGCATTTTGACGGCAACCAGGCAGCCGCGATATGAACCAAACGTGGTGCATACGACCGGCTGAACACGAGACGTTCTGAGCGCACCGCGTGACATTGTTCGCTTGTCATCGTTGATTGGCATGTAGCTTGGACGATTTGCCGCCCCACTCTGTTTTACCAACCACATACATTGCACTGTTTTATACTCAAATGTGGGGGAGGAGTTAGCTTACGAAGTTGTAATTATTTCATAATCTCAAACGTAGCTATAGCAAGAAAAGAGAACGCTTAGACATATCTACAGATAAAATAAACCCCCAAAATTATTTTAGTAGCTCATCCCGTTTAAGGCTTTCTGGCAGCAAGTTCATGTACTTTTTGAAAGTGATTAAATTTAAACGGCGGCTTTCTAAATTCACATCTGTAATTAATTTTTGCGGATGACATGCTAAACAATTTCTGAAATTCAGGGCTACGCTGTAGGCCTAATTCTTTCGCATCCTTTTGAGCGACTGGGTGGTAGGCCTAAACAAATAAACAAATCTACAATCTTCGAACGTCGAAGACACGGTAAGCCATATCCACAAGATCAAAAATTTCCCGCATACCAAGCACAACGCAAACGATAGCTCAAAACATCTTACCTTCGTCTTAACTTCTGACTCCGCTGAATCGATGTCACCCATTATGATGTCTCTGAATTCAATCTTCCAAAACAGGCTTGACAGCTTCTGTTCATATTTGTAGTGTCTGCATGGAAATAACCGCGCTATTTTTTTTAGTTAGGCCTATTATTCTATGTCGGTTACAGATTCGCATTGTAAGCTTTACCGTCGGGCTCGTTCAGTTATTGTAGGCGTAGAAAAAAAAACAAATAGGCCTACCCCCAACAAATTAGACAACTATACCGCTATAATAATTTGTATCGTATCCAAGTACGCTTTTGCGTTTTTTGGGGGGTTTAAAGTACTGGAAAACAACGACGACTCTCGCTAATTTTGTCATTTTTTGTACGGTTGTTTATAACATTTTCAGTAAAACTCAGATGGTAATAATATTGTGTACGACACAGATTGATAAAATAACAAACAGACAACAAAACAAATATCTGCCACGAACTTGAATATCAAACATTTAAATACAAATATCAAATATTGGAATAAATGTGCCAATATGGGCCGAGGCGTAATGCACAAAATTCGACGAATCTATGAAAAATGCGAAAACACAAGACAAATATAGCAGAAAGTTGCTATCAATTTGATCAACAAGATCAACATATAAAAGTTTATTTTACATTACTGTTTTTGTGCACTGAGAAAGTCTGGTTTATACATTATCAAAATATCTGAGAGCGGATAAGCACAAAAACACTACAACTTTACTGAATGAGTCTTGTTGCCAAAGTTACAACCCGGGGCGCTAAAAATGCAGAACTTAAGAATGACGGAACATAAAATAATAAATGCTGAAAAATGCAGGACCGTAAAATGGCAAACCAAATTGCGGGGCCTAAAGATGCACAACCTAAAAATTACAGACATTTGTGAACATAAAATGTTGCAAATAATGACGTTGTATTCTACCTGTAGACGAATATGGCGATTGTGAATATGATGCTTGCGACAATGACGCAACCAACAGCGATCGGCCAGACTAGACAGACAGACAGACAGACAGACATGAAACCAAATACTCACTGTGAAAGAAAACATTGTAACTTACTGTTACAAAAACCTAGTAGACTATGACAGTTTTTGAGCACTTAATTTCACAATAATCACGACGCAGTCCAACGTCTACCATACAGCTTCAGTAATGCTCTTTGATGTGTTATAACCATTAACCAACTGCTGTAAAAGATGCTTAATATAGTAAACCAAAAGTAGTAAAATTTATGAGTACATAGACCTGTTGTATTTATGCTGCTCGCAAGCGTTGAAATCACTTAACACTCAACAGAAAAAAAATAAATTATATAAGCAGCAAACGTCACCGTGTGGATAACAATATCTTTAGCCTTGCGTGATGTATCTAAGAGTTTTCTAGTGTTATTAATATTTTTACCATTAATTCAGTATATGCATGGAGTTGTAATTACCAGGGAGCTGACACTTTCTGCCGTCAAATCCGCACGGGGGTTCGCTGACAGGCGGCCCTCCTCGGATCCACTCAATTTCGCGCTTTAGACGAAACTCCTTCACCGACACCATATATACGAACATTAGGCCTACTGTCAGTTTTGCAGTTTATTTAGCCCGCCGACTGTATCTAAAATTAATGTAATTTCAACGTGAAATTTTCTTGCACGCCTATGTTTAAGACATAGACGTGCAAGACATATGCGATTGTAACAAAATGTAACTGCTGTTAAGAAAGATTTAAGTTAGTTCTTACGCTTTGTAAGAAAGACTTATCCATTTTTTATATGCCACAGCTACCATTTTACGGACAAACAAAAATAATAATAAATATTTGCCATTAACTTAAATATCAAACATTCGGACATAAATATTAAATATTGGACCCTACATTTTACCGACCCATTGTTCGGTAAAATGTAGGGCCCTTGCGTACGAAAACTTACCACGAAGTTCGCGTTACAAGTTACAACTGCGCGAAGTTTTGCTGTGTTAACATCTAATTTGAAATACGGCTTTCTGAATTGCGAATTCGCAGTGTTACCGCTATAGGCTAGAAAATGCCATATTGCACTAACCGAACTTTCAGAATTTGCTCCACCACAGACAAAGGGCCAATGCAGGCCACAAAATGTTGCGCTGCTGTTCTGAATAATCTCTGGTCTGTTTGGCCCTTTTTTCGTGGGGACCTGTACGGCAGAACACGCTAAACATGCTTTAATCCGCTTCTGGTTTTTAGCCGACCGTACCTACGTGAAGGTCGAGCTTATGGTACGGTTGTATTGTGGCTAAACGGTGCGAGATAGAGATTAGGTTGCTATTGATCAATAATAGAAAGTCGCATACGCTCTTTTAGATCAGATAAAAATCATCAGCCTTGAATGACTTTGAAAATCACTGACAACGAGTACGGTCGGTTATCCTAGCGACCGCTAGGCTTCTTGTTGGATGTTATATGTTCGTGTAAGTTTTATCGCACTGGCACCGACCGGTGAGGCGAGTTCTGCGGTGTGGAAGTGTCCGACGGGACGCATAGTACGACGACGCTCGATGTCGGTTCGGTTGACGCCGTGGTTCGTGTACAGAGCCAACACCGTGTAGTTCGCCTCCGTGTCACCGCATGCATCCATGTACAGTGCGTGACCCTGGATACCTGCATATGTATCACATCGGAGTGTAGAACATGCCCCCCGGACACTTTCCCCCCGGACGTTTCCCCCTTTCCGTGCAGCACCTAGCTGCATGCCGTCGACGACGTCAGACTCGGAGAAGAAGGCCACGCACGCGCTCGTCATACATAAGGGGGAAAATGTCCGGGTATGCAAAAAACAGGGGAAACGTCCGGGGGGAAGTGTCCGGGGAGGAAAATGTCCGTCTTCCTCACACGCACAATGGGTGAGGTCAAGTTTCGCTAAGACTTTCGTCTAAGACTAAAGTCTTGACTTGACTTTGGCCTAAGCTTAAAGTCAAGTCTAAAGTCAAGACCAAAATCAGCTGGCAGTTTCCAATGTTAAAAGAATTATTATGCCTTAGCTTGATTAAACGGACGTCCCAGTTTATTATATGAGCGTAATATTTACTTTTTGTCTAGTAAAATAATGTATGGCCTCTGATAAATAACATTTATCATGCTGTTACATGCTGTTACTTACTACTTACTGCCTGCGACACAGTTACGAGTTCGTCGGTCATCATTCCAGTCACCCTCTTGATGTAGTCCACCTACAATGGCAGCAATGTAATGATGCGTTATAACGCGTTAACGCACGCGTTAAAAAATAACGCATGTGTTAACGCCTCGACAGCATTGGTCATGATAAATCTATGCCGTGTAAGTGATCATTGATTTCAGTTCCCCGCCAGACAGCTGATATCTCCCAATGCTGCAAGGTAATTATCTGAAATCCACAAAAGAAACCGGAAAGCCGCCAAAACCTAACCACTCCATCATTCGTACCCTAAGCAATAGACAAACAAAAAAACAGGCAGACTAACAAATGTGCAGTATGGCATAACTACACCGTGTCTCAAAAAAGCGTCACACATTTTTTTCTATATCTTTATGAAATATTAACCGATTTTCAAACTTCTTTTACTAGCACACTCTCTGGACAGTTGGCAATACAGTGGTTACTGAACATTTTACCGCACCTTAACTGTGTTACTACACTACCTTGTAAAATGTAAATGTAAGCAAAACTAGCAATAGGCAACAATCACATTGGTAAACAAACAAGACACTTCAGACTAAGATCGCAATGAATGATCTGTACGATGATACACGGTGTTAGAATCAACTCTTTGGGTATCTGGTGTGTTAAAAATACGTTTGTTTTTGGTCTTTCTGGTTTACTAGATCTAGCACTTCATCCCCAGTGGTCCCGTTCTCTTTAGTTATGAACGCGTTTCGGTCTGCAGCCTCATGCCTTTGGTAGGTGGTTTGCGTTTCTCAAATCTTTTTAGTAAAATGTCCAGTCCTTCTGTTTTGCAGTTTGTCTTCGAAAATTCGGTCAGTATCTGCTACAAACCGTATTCTTTGAAATGATATAAATTTTTAATCATTGCCTTGTGTTTGTTGCTGAATGGCATGTTACAATGCCGGTATTTTGTCACCCCATTAAGAACCATTATTTTCAATAACATCATTTGTTTTTGTTTACAAACGCTGGCCATGTATTAAAAACTCAACATAATTTAATCTCAGTATGTAAATTAGTAGAATGTTGTTTAAAAAATAAGTTTTTATGATGTGTTTATTCTGATTATACTGATTTTTAAATAAGCGTTTGTGTGCAATGTGCGTGGCGAGCTGAATAAAAATATATAAAAATCGCACTCCGAATTAGCAGAACGCTTTTATTGTCATTGGCGGTGGATACTGTCTTTTGTGCAACAATTATTGGGGCTTCGGATGTACGAAGGCAAGGAAACGAAAAACACATGACGACACGTACTGTCATAGGTTCGACCTCGGATGCGTTCTACAATGGCACTTCCGTTTCTTGGATTGACTCCCTTCTCAAGTGCCTCTTCCAGTGCCCGGGCGTAGACGTTGACAGCGTCGTACAGATACGCAGCATATATAGGCACCTGCATAAACAACCCCTGCTGCTGTTGTCGTCGTTATACAAGCAACAAACAAACATCGATTTTTCGCTATGGAGAAGCATCGAATATCCGGCACCCAGGCGAAAATATCCGGATATCCGTCGGAAAACAGCTTTTCACCTGCGAATTGATACGATACTCGTTTTATCGCCGAAAAAGCTTTCGCACGGATAAAAAAGTGTTGGACTAAATCTTCAAACAGATACATACATCTGCGAGTTAATAATTTTCAACCAAAATCTGACCAATAATGAATGGAATGTTGGAAATTCAAATTTCGCAAAATAGTGTAGCAGCAAATTTCACACATGGGCAGATTTCTGTTTTTCTCGCGGTTTATTACTGCAAAATTTAACACTCAAATCGGTCGACATATAATTAAGTTGTTGAGTGACGCCTTTTAATGACAATTCATGATTCACAGCAAAGCAGCAAAAATTGTGCAAAAAATAAGCAGGTTACGGGGTCAAAGTCGTCGTTTTCAGCTCAGATATTATTTGCATAGTTGAATTTAGTGGAAACGCATCAAAGCTCACATATGGTTAACGGACAACCTGCCCATATGTTACGAATTGCAGTTTAATTCAACATAAAAATGATTAACACGCAATATGGCAATTTTATAGAAGCTGTTCCAAAATGTAAAAAAGTTATCTGATTCCTGCAGTGAGTGATGAGTCACGTGTGATTGGTTTGACTTGCCGGAACTTTCATGTTTTCGAACGGAGGTCTGGGCGCACAGAATGGCGGCGTGTATGAACAGGTGCGCGTCTGTTCGATAAATCGTGAGTAGTTCTCGTCGTCACTCGGACCTCGCGGCAGCACGATCAGTACAGACTGAAACGCGTCCACCATCTCTTCGACCAGAATCTCCACGTCTATACCACGTAGACACACACCATCACACCAAAAACAATTCATTTAACGCAACGAACGCAGCGGTCGCAACGTAACGAACGCAAACAACGCAACGCATAATCAAACACGATTAATAGATCTGTCGAATTAACGCGTTAACTTAGGGCGCGATAAAAATATTAACGCACGTCAGAACAAAAATGCTCAGATGTCGCTAAGAAAGACGCCTTACAGCCTATACAGTTCTTGTTGCATTCCAAGATCGATGATTTTTCTATTATCGGAAAAAGCATATGCCATTTCCTATTAATGATTAGTACTAACATTGGTCTTATCTCTCACCGTTTCCGAGATACGGTCACTTATAACTTGAAACTTGCCATTAAAAATTGCGGCCAAACTGCTGCAGATAGGGACATGGTTACTATTGACAGCTTATATAGAAATCGCTAGCGACCTATCCAACGGTACCATCGCCGACCCCTTACGACTTACCATTTAGCCACAATATCGCACGATTGGCATACCATAGTGCGTTATGACCTTTCAAGGTCATCCAAGGTCAATGATGTTCATGTTATTTGAAAGGCAACATGCGACTTCCTATAAGTGATTAATGGCAACCTGAGCCCTATTTCGCACCGCTTAGCCACAATACACCCGTGACAGACAAACGACGACAGATAAACAGCCGACAACTGTGCCGAAGATGCTTACAGCATAATTGTAGCTCGTCAAAAATTAACGCACATAGCCTACGTAAATTTACTAAATTCTGTGAAGCAAACGTTCAAATATTTAATTAAACATTACTGCGGTTATTTGACGACCGAATAACATTCAGGTAATTAAAAATTGTTTTGTTGCCATTCGATCACTACTGTCACGGTCTTACGACACAGCCCGAGTTCGTCGGTCGTCATTCCAGTCACCCTCTCGATGTAGTCAACCTACAATAAGAGCAATATTAATGAAGTGTTATTAACGCGTTAACGCATGCGTTAAATTTTTTTAAAAAATTAACTCTGCGACAGCCTCTAATAAACACTGATTACATCCTTGCATCGCGTCGCTGCGTCAGATTCATCTGTTGTATTTTTTGCGCCAGCTGCGTCCTTTGCATTAACTGCGCACTTTCATGCGTTTGTTGCGTGCGTTGCGTCGAATCAAAACCAGACTTGAAGCTCATATTACACTTACTTTCGATTAATCGCCGAATACTTGTGCTACAAATTTACAAAACAAATCGTAAGTCTATACAAATCTACAACAAGTTATGCAACAGCTTGTCGAACGACTTTATTTGTTGTTCACCAAGTCTACGATATACAGGGTGGGCCAAAAAATGACCCAACTTGTTTCTGTTAGAACTTTGTCACATCTCCACCAAACTTAATATTTTTCTGGCACACAGATCGCCAAGACGATAAAATTATGTAAGGTACACTCATTGTCCACCAGTCCACCTCACATAATTTAGAATCATAGGTTGAAACGCAACTTAGTAAGTCATACATTTGATGAATTTGTATAACTTATTAACTCTACTGTCGTCGACTTACGATACTTCAATATTACATATTGAAGTAGTAAAGTTTGGGATTTTCAGCACAACAATCACATGACCTATAGAGCTCTGCACGGGCCGGGCGGCCAAGCTTAAAAGTTTCTTCTAGAAATCGGGCCGGGCCGGGCCGGTTTGCGTAAGCCCGTAAAATTACAATTAGTCAGATTTGCATATTATGGCGCCATGAAAATCTGAAGTTGTGGATTCTGGGTCCATTAGATCGGCAGGAGAGGCAGAATGACAAC
>Ga0209454_1002296_pt1 | contig 12892 bp, 9 predicted proteins | sample WorMetHERISLAND1_2_FD_187400 | JGI IMG/M metagenome (GOLD analysis project Ga0209454, IMG submission 187400) | Marine gutless worms symbiont microbial communities from Max Planck institute for Marine Microbiology, Germany - Olavius geniculatus... | ecosystem: Host-associated > Annelida >...
AGGTTATAGTGGTGGTAGTTTATTTAGTTAGTCTAGTGATACTTGTTCTTGTGACCACACGGCTGAACTGAAATTGAGCAAATTTCTCTTTCTCTATCTCTAGCTATACTGCACCTACAGCATTAGTTTTTAGGCAAGAAGTTGAACGAATTAGGGCTAACGTTTTCCGACATTTTTTGTATTTCTACCACTTTATTACTTTTTAAAATTTTTTTTCAACGTTTTTATAACTACGATTAAGCTCACTTGGCCGTATTTTTCCTGAACCAGAATTGATAGCTATTTGCTATAACAACTGAGCGAACATAAAATATCTTGATGAACTGAGCAAATGTGCAAACGTGTAGGGCTAGCGGTGGATTACAAACTGTTCTAAATGTGTGTTTGCCAGCAGTTCTGTACGCTGTCACAATGTCGCTGTTGTGATGCGCTACACAGCACAATCCTACAATCTTGGCCAGCACAATTATTTTACATTATCTCAGAAAAAGATAATTTGCCATTCCAAAATCTAGCCGCATTTTAAAAATCTTGTTGTTGCCGGAAATTCATAAGTATAATAATTATTTGCTAGATGGCAGCACTATAACCAGTCATTTCTAGCTGGAAATACGGACTCCTGTATTGAGTGCCAGGAGACTGCATATACTGAGGTCCTGGTCCAGGCATCTGTTCAGAATCGGAAAATATCTAGCTACATGGCATCATATTCTCTGTTCTTTGTCTCGTGGTTGACTGTTTGGGGAATAAAGCGCTTTCATGATCGCAGACAACAATTAACAATAAACCATGCAGACAGCTCAACAGTATATTAACTACATCGATTCTCAGAAAGTGACAATCGTAGAGTAAGGCATACGACTCCGAATACAAATGTCTCAGGCTATTTTGGAATGCCAAGCATCAAATTCAGACTGTGGACCAACAAAAAGTGCAGCAAGCATGAACAGCTACTGAAAACTGAATAGGAAAAAAGCAACATGCAAAAACAACCTAAAACTAAGCTTAACATGGCCTCTGCATTACGCCTCAACATAATAATTTGAACAACGACAAAATATGCACAAATGCACGACTACTGGCCGATATGACATCAAGGCATTTTGCAACGTATTGGAATCATACATAAAACGACAAATATCTACATTTTGCTGTTAATAAAGAGTTATTCACGCAGGAATGCACTAATTTTACCATATGAGAGTCATTATAGTGACCAATGAACAGACATCAAGAATGACAGTAGCACATCGAATGCACACAATTACCACTTTTATCAGTGCACTGAAATCCTTTGGCATCCAAAAATTCATTTCAAAATTCATACATATAACAATAGCCATTTCCAGGTAAGTTTATTATGAAACATGACCAAAAATTCCATACCTCAATTTTCCTTGAAATTTGAACGGACAAAAATTCACATCAAATAACTTGCAAAATTTACAACGTCTTTTCATCAACTAAGTATCGCTCACATCACACAGAGATCAAAATTAATTTTCTGAATCAACAAAAAAAAAACAAATTTGCTTCAGTAGCCTACCGTGACACAGAAGCATGCACCAATACAATAGCACCATCTGCATCTGTCAAAAAATCTGCATGATCTACGAAATAATGACCAGAAGATGGTTGTTTAATAATAGTCTTCAAAATGCAGATAGATTACATCATGCCTACTGAGCTAGCAGTGACTGAATAACACCCGATAGCTTATCAACAAGCAATACAATCAAAGTGAAAATGTCAGCATCAAAACATCTCTCGCTGACCATTTATTGAGAGAATCAACTCAATAAAAAAGGTTAAAAATTGCGTACAGCTCTTTATGGTTACCCATCGCAGAGCTACAGAGTGTCACCTGCCATACGGAATCACACAAGTTTACCAGCCACCCGACATAGATGAATATGCCCCACCTAACCCCAGCCAGACAAGCCAGTACTCAATTTGCTAACCCCAGAGGCATGAAGGCTGAGTTGACCTTGGTGTTAGTTATATGCTGACATTACGTGGACGGTTTACCTGTCTGCAGACAGTCACCCATCCAACTAATAACCACTTGATATTGGTGACATGACCGGGAGTTGAACTCACAACCTAGCGATTGTAAGCCTGACACGCTACTGTTACGCCGCCAAACCATCATGCCAGTGAACTACTCGGATTGGCTCTCCAGTCAACTGCTTTGCCATCGTACGCAGAGATTATACGTACCTGGTATGTGGCCACAATCGCAAAAAAGCACAAAGTAACAGAATCAAATAAGCCACAATTTCGTCACACCTTTCACATTAGCCAGCCAGTGTCTGCTCAACTACAAATATCCAAAGACTAGACACAAATCTGACTACGCAACATTATTTTGGCATAACTAGATACCAACAATGCATGTGCACTTCAAACATGGAAAGCACAAACAGCAAATGCTGACATGAAATAATGACAAAACCATCATATCAGTAATCAAAAAGTTACAAACAGTTACATTGTTTCTCAAAAATTACAAAGAGTATTAAACAAGGTATGCTAGACTAGCAATTTGCTCACTCTGGCAATGTGACGACATTACTACGAGCGCAACTATACAGGCAACTTGTGTCTTCACTGTTCACATTACACATTCCATGGCGTGCTATAAGGCAACGACTACTACAATCAATATAGACTATATGGCATGTTATTTACACGGCTGCAAATTGATAAGACAAACTAACATAAAGTAACGACCACTCAAGTCGCAAATGCCAAGCTATAGACTATAGATGTGCACCACAATCAGATGTACATAAGCTCTACTTGCACTAAGGCTGCAACTTTTGATAAAAAATGAAAGGCCATAGGGTAAAATGCAAAACAAAAATATTGCATACAGACCATTTAAACTTGTGTTTAACAGTTAAGCAAGATTTTGTGCAGTTACTTTTGCTGCAATGTAACCACAAAACTAATTATCTAGCTGATGCTAAAAATTGAGGTATTTCTTTTTTAACACAGCTCAACTCAGAACTGACAATATTTCTCTCACTTTACTGACAAGAAAGAAACATAACTACGAATTTAATTAATGCTTAGAATTGACGCATTTCTCTGAAATAATTCCATTGAGAACCGACACGATTGCTGACAAAAAATATGTTGCCAATGTAACATTTCTTTTCCGCTTAACTATGAATCAAATCGAAAAGCTGATGATTATAAAACACTACAATAAACAATGTGCAAAAAATGCAACCACATAATGTGATGAAATAATGTATAACTATGCAGTACGCACAATTCAACCCAAACAGAACGCAGTGGTTAATGCTCTCAGGAATGGAAAAGTTACTTCAAATGCTACTTAATGAACTACACAAACAAATAAACATATGCAAACCTTGAAAACCTGCCAAGTGTGCTTGCATCATGCGACCAATGATAATTTGTATCAGAGGACGATAATAAAACAGACACAAATATCCTGAGCACAAATGGGAAAAATCGAAAATGACAGTCTCCAATTATCGAACAAATAAGCCTGGAAAAATCACATTGCACTGTGAAATGCAGCACACTCAGAATCATGTAAGTACTTATTTATTTACTTATTTAGCACACCGAATACCACTTGCACTTCTCGAAAGTCCCAATTAAAAAAAACAACCATATTTTACTCTGATAACACGAAAAAACAACAAAAAATCAAATAAACTTAATGACATTCAAATCACAGGAACAAATAAAAGTAATTTAGCTGACAAAAATAAGGGTAGTCACTGCTTAACTCTGATCAATTGCAAATAATTAACATGCACAGACATTCCATTAATGACGAATTACTGCTTATGTCGATCATAACTGAATACACATAGCCATAGATATTTCTTGTGATCATTACAAGTCTCAATCTAACTGTGCTAAAGATTAACGCTTTGCAACTATGTGAAAGTTTGCAAAACCAGTTTTGCATCGATGCATTGATTTTCCACATTATATAGTCATCACTAATCTGAAACCAACTGAATCAAAGATTGATGTTTAGCAACTCAAAGTTAAGTTTTGCACCGACGTACTGTTCCACGAATACACAATCAGCAGCCAATGTCAACCATAACTAGATCATTTTCACACGATACAATCAACACAAATCTCAAACTGACTGCATCAAAAATCGACATTTAGCAACAGTGAGAAAGTTCTGACATCCACATCGTCATCAGTCGTCATAGCCGTTGCCAGTCATCAGTGCCACGTCTGGGATACTCAGCGTGCGGTCTTCCCCCATGAGCTGAGACTTGCGAGGCATGGCCGTAGTGGCAGCGGCCGCCTTGACCGCATAGTGAGTTATGATTTCTCGGTCAGCCGGACATGACTCCAGGAACGCGTCGGTCGAGTATGCATGCTTCAAGTAGCGCCAGACTGCTGTCAGCTCGGTCGGGATCTCAAAGTCTTTGTATGCCTGTCACACATAAAATAAATTACACACCATGTTCAAAAATTTAAGCCCTTGCATTATTCATCACATCTTTGCCAAATGGTGACTGATTTTCAAAATTCTTTCTTTGACAGACTCGGATAAAATTATGTCACAAAAATGTCATTACAGTTCTCAACAGAATTAAAAAGTGTCACTACGGTCGACATGACCTTGTAAAGTATTCTTTTTGAAAATTACAGCAAATTAATGCACAGAAATGTGTTCTATAAAAAGCACTCAAATGTTTAGCAAACATACTCCAGTTAACAAACTTATCATTGCTGTGCACTGATTGGTGCAATTATTTAACAATGATATTTTACAAGATAATGTCGAGACAGCTTTTAGGAGTGGCAGGAAGTTTCATGATAGTCCTGTGGCAAATTTTCTCCCAAATCTATTAGCAGATCTGTGCACACTATGGACCAGGAGCCTCCAAAACCAGCTGGGCCAGAAAAAATGACTCAACATGTCGGGCTGAAGTGAACTGATTCATGACTGCTGACCTCTCCGTTCTGCTACCATCAGTTGTCTGGCAGTGTCTCCGATAAAATACCAACCAGGGTTGTCGGCCCACAGATATGTGAAACAACCTGCCAAATGACGTGACGTCTGCCAAGTCATTATCCAATCTACTTAGCTTCTGTCAGTGACTAAAAACTCACCTATTCAGCAACTCTTTTTTTAGAACATAAACCAACAACAGCACTAAGCATTCTGAGGGTTTCGTACGATGTTAATTACACTGCACATACTTTTTACAATATCAAAGCATGAAAAACAATGTCGATGTTATGCACAGCAAGACCACGGTCTAAGAAATGCATAACATAGGACAGCTGGCTGCAAATCCTTAATACAAGATCAGCCTGAGTCTCAAAACCAAGGTAATGAAGTTACTCTGAAAGGCTGACATAAGTATAGTAAACAAAAGACTATGCGGTAACTATTTTTAAACAGAGTACAGATCTGGGTCATGTCACAGAGAACTGTATTTACTGGACCATATGTACTCGTACACGTTTGGAGCTGTCAACAGACCTTGCCAGCAACACGTATGTGCTGCAGACTCGGCAGGAGATAACAGTCAGCACGAGCCAAAGTGTCTCCGCTCATAAACCGTCTCCCGGTCTCCCTCAGATGACCTTCAACCTTTTCCAACGTTCTCACCAAAGCCAATGAATCTCCGCCAACCTTCAGGTACTGGCTGAATTTCTACACAGTGCACTCGTACCGATTAAACTAACAACACAGTTATCGATTGCATTCTAAAAAAATTTCCAGAACCTACTCAAACATTATGCACTTTGAAACAAGAAACATGACATGAGAATGGATTAGCGCAGCACAATGGCAGGTCATCCAAATTGCATTAGCTTGACCGTGAGTGAGTCTGACTCTTTGACCAACAGTCCACCAGTTAGGCATAATGTTTGGATTGTTCAAAGTCATAAGTCTTGACTGAAATATTACCAGTATGGTTTCTTTTACCCCCATTCCTCTCTCCAATGCCTTTATCACCATGCTGTATATTTTGCTATGGCAAAAGATGGGAAGTGATCCAAATAGGCTGTAGGCCCACACAACAAAGCACTCAATTGTCTTGCAGCTTGCGCTAGTATTTGCATCCAGGCTAGAAAATAGACATTTTCACCCAATCTGGATAAATTTTCACAACAGAGACAGATCCCCTTTCTTTTTAATTATAATAAAAATATGACATAACCATATATAGAACATTATCTTTTGGAACAGTAGAACATCAAGGAAACACGAAAATCACGGAAAAACGCTATTTTCGTTGAATGCCGTGTTTTTATCCAAAGTCGAATGATATTGAGTTTTTACAATTTTTTTGGTTTTTAATCAGCTCAAGTTGAAGTTTATTGTGTGATTTTAACACAAAAATATTTACATTTGTCTCTGCTACCAAACTCCATGCTTTGTTACTCACTGGCTCAATATGTGAGCATGATGTCATCATAAATATATGTGTTTAATGCTTTGCAGCAACAAAATTTTACAGATGAAAACCTTGCACTGCATGTAGTGATGGTTGTTGGTAATAGATGTTGTGTTTTATAAACTGTATAATGGTATTTTGGCAAATGATTTGACGCCATGTGTTAGCCATGATTCTTGCAATTTTTGCTTTTGTTTGCCGTGTTTTTTTGTCGTGTGATTTTCTACTGATCCTAATTTTCTTGGTTGAGCTTCAATAAAACTTATTTTTCATATTTATCATAGGTGAGGTCTGCTCTCCTAAACACCTCTAAAACTTTCCTCGCTGTCGCATCATGAGTTTTTAGTCTTGAAAGCCCTTACCAGATGCTGTAAAACTGTGATATCCAAAAAACTGGAATTAGTGATTAGACCAGTGATTTTCAACCTGGGTTCCGCGGAACCCAAGGGTTCCGCGAGCATTCTGCCAAGGGTTCTGCGGCTGGTTAGTAAAAAAATAACCTAGCGTGCAAAATTACGCCAGACCAAACCATAGAAGTACTGTGTACCAAATGCTTAGTTCCAAATTAACGCATCTAGTCGTCTACTTTTGCATACAGTGTTGAATATTTTTCTTGTTGTTAAAGTTAGAATATTTGCACTGAACACCGAACACTAACTTATTGGTGTCAGTGTTAAAAAATCGCATGTCCAATCCATTTATTGAAAATTTTTTTTAAACACTGTGCTTGAAAAATATAAAAAAGCTTCACTCATCAGCGCAACTGACTGGAGTGTCTAGACACCTTGAGCCGTGCGTGAGCGTAAGATTCAATGGTAATTTTTGGGCCGTTGGCAACTGCCTAGGGTAAAATAAAATTGCTAAATAATATTATCTAATACAGTTGCAGGCAAAAGACTTGTAGGCTGCAGCTTTATCGTCAGTGTTTAAGGATTCTGCCCCATACTCCCACAGTTTTTCTGTTTCTTGACTCCGCTGGGATTCGGTCCCCAGACACCCTGAAAATTCCACTTTGTCTATGCCGTTGGACTCGCGAATCATTGCATGGGGTTCCGTGAGTGACTGTCACACTTATGTAGGGTTCCGCTGCAGCAAAAGGGTTAAAAAACACTGGATTACACGCACAAAGATTAGTCGAGACAAACTGACCATGTACAAGTCCTCAAATGACACCTCGGCCACGGCTTCAGCGCGTGACTCCTTGCGAGAGCGCATGTCGTCGCAGTCAAATCGCTCCAGCAAAGCCTCGATCTCATCGACGGTGTCACACTCGAGCCCAGTGATGTCCTGTCCCCGGGAGTCTGTGCCACTGTGCACCTTCACCAGTGGATAGTGCTTACCATTGCTGAATGCAAGAACCTCCTTCGGCGGACTCTCTGGCAAGAAGGTCGTCACAACGAGATCAATCAATCCACGCTCACGAAGAATGTAGAACACCAGGAAGTAGCGGTGGCAGATAGGACATCCGCCGTTTTTCATTTTGTCGACAGCAGCCTGCGACAAAATAAATCACAAGACATATACACTCCGAAATATGCAGGTAAAACAGCAACTTTTTAACAATGATTATATTTACCGTGCGTACGCATGGTCTGTATGCTGTCACAAAGTGTTATTTGCCGTGCGCAAATTGCACATGGCAGATATAATCTTCGAGTTCCGTTAGTCGCAGGATTTGGGATCACTTATAATAGCTGTCCCAGTGTCTCTTTAGAATTCGAACAGCAAAATCATTCTGCTCTCTGAATTAAAAAAACTTGCATAATTTTTCAGATATGATGCATTTTATTTTACGTCAGAGGTTGAACAATCATTGATGATGTTTAGCATTAAAAAGTGCATGGTGTTATGGGTGAAAATTCACGGCAGATAGCGATAACCAACTACTTATTTTCCGTGAATTTTCAAGGAAGCATCTTTTCGCTTTTTGGCTATATGTCGTGAAAATTTATGTACTGAAACATATACATTAAAGCTAAGGAAATATGCGATTAAGCACACAATTAATTACTGACGTGTTACAGCTATGCTGGTGCATCTGTTTGTCTGTCTGTTAATTAATTTAAACCAGGTGGGAATTTCAATGCTGTTTTGTTGCAAACTGTCTGCCACAGTGCAAGTCTGGCAGTGAAAGAATTTTGCAAATCGGTCAATGTGGGGCAAAAATATAGACAGACTCATTGTGTACAGTCTATGGGCCTACATTTTGGAAATATAAGATCATGGTCACGCTTTGAGACATTAGCTGAAAACTCATGGCCACTTACCAGTGATGTGGTCAGTTACATAAACCTACACTACAAGCTACAGCAGTTGCTAATTTGGTATTATTGCCTGCATAATCTGACAATACTGTACTAAATAGCAGCAGATAATAATATTTATGTTCTGTAAATTTTCATGGCAGATGGCCATTCAATGCTAGCTAGCTTCCGTGAAAATTCACGGCAGATAGCGAAAATCGACTACTTATTTTCCACAAATTTTCACGGCAGGTAACACCTTCCAACGAAACTAAACCTAACACCAACCATAACCAGAAAATTATAAGGTGAAATAAAGTTTACTGTCGTTCCAAATTTCAAGATGACCTAGGCATAATACTGGTTGTGAAGTCACTGGGAATGCAGCACCAGACTCACGCCCACAAATAGCATTTTGGAGACTGTCGTCATGCCCTAGGTTCAAACAAACTCACCTTTACGAAAAGCTCGACTGTAGGACGATCTCCGCTGTCTGCGCTGTCCATTTTACGTCTAAAATATTGCACAATATCCTTAGAAACACAATTTACTAATATACACGCGACACCCACTAACGTTTGATACGACTAAATACTGTACGGAACCGGACGAATGACGAGCGGTGTAATGTATAATAATGACTCCCATAATAATGAATCCCCATTCCCCAGTCAATATTATATAATTTACACTCCCCCAGTCATTATTTATAGCTATTCAGCTATGAACATATGCTTGGTGCTGTCCGTCGCGAGCGACGATGACGCTGTGCAAGCTGGTCAATGACGGGCGATGGCACCGAAGATGACTCCTTAATCCAAAATCGGATGCACAGACTCTGCCACAAATGTGGCAGCGAGGTCCGGTTGCAGGAACGCTTGTGACCGTGTGTCGACGAGCTCGACGAGCGTCTGCCTCCTGGTCATAGTTGATGTCGAAGGCCATATACTGAATAATCGGCAACAACGATTTTAAAAAAAAAATAACTTCAATTAGTCACCGTAATCACACGGAGTATTTATATGACAGGAGTGTTAATTATACATATAATAATGACTGGGATTGTCATTTTAGGGGGAGTAGAAATTATACATTATACCAGTCAAACTCGCATCATGGCATCAGTATACTGGCTGGCAAGAGGAGAATGCGACAGAGTATTGGTCTGCGTCACTGGCTCACTGCGTGTATTATAAATCTTTATATTGTGTCACTTTCTATTAAAGCCTGAAGTTGTCCCTTACGTGTAATGTGTGCAGCTGTTTCTGGAGATTCTGAATTGTTGCACTAATGCAGGATTTTCAGACCCTTGTGGCCAGTCAGGGGTTTTCAGGAGTCTGGGCTGTTAATTGGTCTTTGCATTGTTCATGTTTTTTTACTGTTAATTTCTTTCAGTGGAATTGCATGCAGTAGAATAAAATGTTTTAAATATGCCGGGCATACACTCTTTTTACTTTTTATTAGATAGCGGTAATGTGATTTATCACATTTGGTCATTTTTCTGGAGACAGATATTTTAAATAACAAGATAATGTTCATACGAACACGAAGTCTGTCCAATGCATTTTGATAGTTTACAGTATATACCTGTATAAATATAATCAGTAAGCTGTTTAGACCGGTAAAAAAATTAAACAACTTAATTCCAAATTGTACAGCAGCAATGACCCTTTCATCCTTCTCTATTATTTTGACTAAACAACAAATACTGTTAGTCATGAAACCATTCGATTCGTCACTAGTGCTTTACCATAAATGGTCCATCGTCACCATGCTTCTATCTTGCGCTGTTACGGAGATATGGCACCTCAAAGATAATGGGGTCACGAACTTGACCTTTTGGGGTAACGTGACGTCATCGGTCACGTAACCATTCGACTCCCGGGGGTCGACTTCCTATGGGTGGTCCATAGTGACCATGCGTGCATCTGGCACTTTTATGGAGATATAGCGCCTCAAATATTAAACGCACAGACGTGGACACGGAAAAAAGATGGAAGAAGGAAAAGAGAAAGAGGAAGGGGGAGGGAAAGAAAAGGGAAAGTGGAAAAGGGAAAGAGGATGGAGAAAAGGAATGGAAGGTAAAGGGAAGGGAATAAGAAATGGAAAGGGGAAGGGAAAAAAGAGGAAGGAAAAAAGGTAAGAGAAAGGAGGAGAAGCGGAAGGAAAGGGGAAAGGGATATGGGAAGGAAATGAGAAAGGGAAAAGGGGAAGGGAAGGTAAAGGGAAGGGAAGCAGAAGGGAAAAGGAAAAAAGGGAAGAGGAAAGGGCAAGCGAAAGCGGAAGGGAAAGGAAAAGGAGACGGAGAAAGGGAAAGGAGAATAGGGAAGGGAAAGGGGAAGGAGAAGGGAAGAAAAAAGGGAAGAAGGGAAAAAGAAAGGGAAGAAAAAGGAAGGGGAAGACTGAAGAAATATAGCTTAAGAAAAGTTGGACGCACGAACGCAGAGATGGACACTCAGGTGATTTTATACTCTGTCCAATGCTATGCATTGCATTGTACAGACAACTATTAACCAAAATGTATGACAACAATACCCACCACTTTTTACATTCTTCTTTCTCTACCCACAGACTGTCTTAATTTCACTTCACGTGCTACAGCAAAGGACAGTTTGGCTGGGCAAGTTTGCCTGCATTTCTTTTCAGTAAATAATTTTCACATGCTCTGGTTCGTCAGCTCAAGAATCTTAGTCCTTACTAGGATATACTGATGGGTTTCATCCATGGGAACATAACCAGAAATCTGTTCAAGAACCTTAATTTCTTAAACACAAAACATTTCCTCAATTCCTCTTCCTCTTTCTCTCATCATCTCTTTTTATAGCACATCTTTACCTCTATCCACCCAGGGAATTTAGAGAAGTACCATAAATATAGCTACATTTCTAACAGGGCGTGATAAAACCCCTCATACAACAAAAACAGGGCAGGGCTACATACAGTTCAGCTGTCAGTTAATTCGGATTTGGCAGCACCTTTGCACGAAATGCAACTGCCAAACCAGAGTTGATTGACAGCTGCATTGTACATAGCCCTGCCCAGTTTTCGTTTCAATTTGTAATTTGTAATAATTGAATTACATTTCAGCCAGTAATTTGCCCAACTCTGATATAAACATATACATATTATGTCCCTTTAACAAGTGGTGCATGACTGTTACATGTAATTGAATTTTATCAAAAATCATGTAGAATACAGTTAAAATAGTGCGCAATATAAATAAAACAGCATGTTCACCATGGCAATGCATCGAGATACAGTACAACACGATTCTACACTTCGGCATGCATAGTACCAACGTGATTCAATTAAGCCACAATATAGTATTTAGTAACCAAAACTTCCATAAATGAAATGTACTACTGCAGTATGTGTACTATCAGTTACAGTGACATTATAAGTAAAACACAGAATGCACCATATCCTTCAATACAAAACATAACAATTGGCCAAACAAATAAAATACATGTATATTAACTTTAATAAGAACAGTAGACATATATTAATTCAGCGCAGCAAGAAATTGCAAACATTACAGGGTGTGATAAAAAAGGAGCTACTAAAGACTTTCGCTGTTTTCTCAGCAACCATTTCAAATTCTGATTTAAAATTTTACAGCTTTATTTCACAAAACATTCTACATCTAACTGCCAAGTAAAATATGATTCTGTTGAAAACAAAGAAAGTTATATACTTTTTAACGTGACCGCCTACCATTTTTTCAGCATTAAAAATGTTCAAGCTACAACACCAATTCAGTAACATCGCAGAAAAAACACAGTTAGCTAATAATCAGATGACAGAATTCCACTGTCACTGTGAATGTTCAAAGTGTTCCCCTCCAGCTCCAAGCTCCAAAACAAGTCTTTAGTCACTTAATTTGATGTCTTTCACAGCCTTGTCGATTGGGCCTTGAGGCAGGTTGCCCTAGATAACCTGAAGCGCTTACTTGACTTCGGCGATTGTTTCTGGCTTTGTTTTTAGCTTGCAGTAAGCCTCCAACATTGCACCCCACACGTGATAGTCGACTGAGTTTATATTCGGCGAATTTGGAGGCCACTGGTCTTTTGTGACGATATCTGGACAGTTGGCTCTGAGTCCATTCCGTGCGCTGCGCGCTGTGCATGCTGGCGCGCCGTCCTGCTGGAAGATGAATTCGGTGGGCAGCCGACGATTGCTTTAAAAGAACGATAATTTAGTGATAATTCATAAACAAAATAAATT
>Ga0209454_1002298_pt1 | contig 12891 bp, 10 predicted proteins | sample WorMetHERISLAND1_2_FD_187400 | JGI IMG/M metagenome (GOLD analysis project Ga0209454, IMG submission 187400) | Marine gutless worms symbiont microbial communities from Max Planck institute for Marine Microbiology, Germany - Olavius geniculatus... | ecosystem: Host-associated > Annelida >...
CCTCCACCCTCCGCCCTCCGCCCTCTGCCCTCCAACCTCCGCCCTCTGCGTGCCGCGGCGTAGCTCGGAGAGCGAAGACGGGCCCTCCACCCTCCGCCCTCTGCGTGCCGCGGCGTAGCTCGGAGAGCGAAGACGGGCCCTCTGCCAAATCTTATCCGGCGATCCCGGGAATTTCAGGTCCGCGAATCTGATAACCATCTTGGAGCAGCAGTTTGCTCATGCCCCGCACATGGGGTGCTCCAACAAAAACGACCGCATCACCCTGTTTCAGATAGCCGGCCATTCGCTCATAAAAGATCCGGTCGCGGTGGTTGATGACGGAGGGGTGGCGGCTGGGAAATCGCAAACCTTTTGATTTTAATTTTTCCAGATCGGCGTCCAGGTAGCAGGATGCATAATCCCGGGCCTGTTGCGGCCACTGGTCGACCTGCTTTAAGAATTCGACGATTCGATCCCGCGACAGGTTTTCCAGAACCTGAATTTGTTCTTCAATGGTTTCTAAAAATACGATCTTTTTAGCTAATTGCACGGCAACGGCGTGCCCCTCCAGATCAACTGAATATGTCCAACCGTTTTTTTGCAAAAAATTTGACCAGATTGTAAAAAATGCCAACCAGGGCTTCATGCCCCTAACCATTTCATATACCGGGTTTTCAATGCTGAACTTCCGAAAATTGAATATTAAAAACTTATCCTTGTCCCGGCAGTTGGGCGCGATTTTGCGGGTGATTCCATCGATGGTTTTCGTATCAAGATCATCGAAAATGTGATATTCGCTCTGCGGGTCCATGCCACGGCTGACGACCCGTGCCATGCTGTCCTGGTCCAGTGGACCTTCAAACATAACCGCACGGGCGTGTTGCAGGCAATGGGCCAGGGATGATTTAAAGCTGTAGGGAAAGAAATGAGCCGTACCAATCAGCAGGGATTTTTTGTCGCGTTTAACCAGTTCCCAGATCATTTTCAACTCTTTTTCTTTTGATCGCTTGAAAAGCATTCAGCTTCCTTTTCTATAGCTTGACAACCAAACCTTGTGATCTTGTCCCGCCGGCCCGGTCCGCTATTTGGGAGCCAGCGCTCTTGTCACCATGGCCCGGAGAGCTTCCTTGAACAGAGGCTTTTTGATGACCAGCTCGCACATCTCATAGTTGCGGCTGGGCTGGGCGCCCCATTTTTCTTTAAAACGCCGTATGCCGGCATTGACACCTAACCCAAGATGAATGTAGCGCTTGCCTTTTTCTTGGCTGGCTTTGATTAACTCCATCAACAATAGGTCGGATGCCCCGCGGATATAGTTTTTTTTGGAATAGCATCCAATAATGTAGTTGGTAAAATCAACTGCCGTAAAATCAATCACGTAAAACGCCGCCAGTGAATCATCAGCGCACCATGCATTGAATACAAAGCATTCGGGGGATTCTTCAACATAATGCGGCATTTTGAAAAGTAAGTTTTTTACGCGAAGCGGTAACGCCGCATTCCGCACAAACTCATGCATCAACCCCAGGTGGGCTTCCCCCATGTGAGCAGCACGTTCAACGCTCAGACACCGGGCAGCTTTTTTCAAATTACGTTTCACCGGGCTGCCGATGACCGGTTTGCGGGTTTCCAGGGTGTAGTAGCAATCGCTGTCTCTTTCCCGACAAAGGGACGCCAGGGATTCCGGCAGTGCCGGGGCAATGAGCGAGATTCGAGCGGGTTCGAACCTGCGTTTGACACGATCCAGTGCCGCTTCACAATTAACCGGGTCGAACCGATCCTGCAGAGGATATCCGATAAAAACAATCCAATCGCCCTTGCGGCAACAAAAATGGTCTTCGATCAAAAACGGTTCCCCTGCTGAAAGATCTGTAATCAAGCCGACCACATGCTCGGGAATATAAGCATGGGCTAAAATGTAGTCTTCTTCCTGTGCGGTGAGCATGATGCAGAAAAAATGGTATAAGATTTAAGACCCAAAGCCAAAGGCTTGAGCTGGATATTTCCCGATTTAAGGTAAGAAATCAACCGGAAAGTTATTTAATCAAGCCTTTAATTTGCTAATTTTACCTTGAACCATATACCTTTCACCTTATCCCGTAATGAACCGCTTTTGTACGGCGTAGAGGGGATGAGGAAGCAGCGCAGGATCTTCTCGGGGTGCGAAATCAGACCGTCGGTCCGTGCAGATTTCGCCAGAGGCCGGGGTTGCAGCTGGGTGCTGAATGCTTTTGTGAGCTATCGGCATGTAAAACCTTGCTGAATCTCCGATAAAGCTCCCACAGCAGACCCCTTTGGGTGTGGTTCCGAATGAAATATTTCAACTCTGATTTTTGACTGGGAGTCAGCGTACCGAATTTTATACTGCAGCGACGACCCTCAATAAGGATTGAAGGATCCGCCGGAAAGGCCCGGCAATCTGAAATAGAGTCAAAGGCGATATTCGCCAGATAGAAGCTGCAATCGGCCACCATTATCTCGAGCTTTGACGATTTGGTCAGCCACTGATCTTCGTTGTTCACAAAGACGCCGGCTCCACCCATCGCGATGTCCAAAATGGGCACCAGCCGCACCGGCTCGGGATTGATTACTGCAAAGGCATTTTCTTTAACATGGTATCGTGGATACCTTCTTCGCTCAACTTGCATAATTACCACCTCTCCCTTTTAGCTGAAATGATCTGGCGATAATTAGAGATTGGAGCATGAGCTTCTAAAACGATCCTCGTATGTTCTATCGCTGGTCGCGCGTTCCGTCCGGTTTCAAATCTAGCAGCACTCGAAGAATGACTTTGGTATGCCAGAGTTTAAAGTTTATATAAAAGAATTAATACCACATCGTGGAATGTCAATATTAGACTAAACTTTAGAGGTGCCCGCAGTCACTGCCTTTGACAAAATAGTGCTAAAGTTTCAGCCGCGATGGCCGATATTATACTTGCGAACAAATTTGACACGGATTCGATACTGCGTTAAGCTTATTAACATAGACTCGGATTAAGGAGAAGCAACAATGGAAATAGAAAAAAGCCAGGGAGTCCAGATTGACGCCTATGTCAATCAGGTTCACGATAAAAATAAAGCCGATGCTTCTGAAAACAAATCTGATAAAGCGGCGGTCAAGACCGACACCGTCGTTATTTCTGATGCCGCAAAACGAATTCAGGAGGTCAGAAGCCAATTGGACGAAGTTGCAGATGTAGATGAAGAAAAGGTCGCCCGGCTCAGAAATGAAATCGAGAACGGCACCTACCAGATAAACGCTGATAAAATCGCCGGAAAAATGATCAAAGAAGGCCTGATCAATGACGGGATAAAATAGACCACAATCGTAATATTCAGCCCGACAGCTTGAGTTCAAAAAATCCCGGGGATCTCCCGGGATTTTTTTTTGCCCTGCTGCTTGATCTTGGGGATCAGCGGCCTGCCGCGAGGCAAGTGCATGCGGCTCATCGTAACGGCCGCGACGCCCAAAGCAGTCACACCGCCGGCTCCGGCACCGATCACTTCCCGGCCGACTGCCTGTAAAGGCAGGCTCGTCAAAGGCGCTTTTTAGCAGGTCACATTAATCAAGGTTACAGACCAAACAGTAGGCATAGACTCCCTTGGGGTCATTTAACTGCATTACCTGCTCTAATTCAGCGCCGAATTTCTCATACATCCGCACGGCCCGAGGAACAGTTTGACCCTTTATGCTGCTGGCGGCATCCATTAGAAACCGGTTCAGGCGTCTGATCATTTTCTCCCTGGCCGTCAGCGGTTGCTTGACATAGATCACATCATAATCTTTTAGATCGGCCATCTCGGCTGCTGATTGAATGGCATCCTGCAGATTGCCCATGGCATCGACCAGCCCCAGCTCTTTCGCCGTTTGGCCGGCCCACACTCGTCCTTGGGCAATCTTTTCAACATCCTCGGGTGCCATGTTCCGGCCCTCCGATACCTTTTGAATAAATTGACGATAGCTGTGTTTGATGGTTTGCTCCATGCTTTGGGCTAAAATCGGATTCAACGGACGGGCGGTATCAAAGGCATCCGCCAGGCGGGTGGTTCCTACCCCGTCATTATGAATCCCCAAATAATCGAGACTTTTTTCAAAGGTTGGAAAAGCGCTGTAAATCCCAATGGACCCGGTAATGGTCGTCGGTGCCGCCCAGATTTTATCCGCCGCCGAGGCGATCCAGTAGCCGCCGGAAGCAGCCACGGAGCCCATCGACACGATGACCGGTTTGCCGGATTGCCGTGTGATTTCCAACTCCCGGCGGATGATATCCGAAGCCAGTGCATTGCCGCCCGGGCTGTCGATACGCAGTACCAGGGCTTCGATTTCATCGTCCAGGCGCGCCTGCCGGACTAGATCAGTTAAGGTGTCACCGCCGATCCTGCCGGTCGGCTGGTCCCCGTCCAGAATGATTCCCTGGGCAACAATAACCCCCACTTTGGGGCTGTCCGCCCGGATTCGCATAAAATTGGGCCGCACAGCGGCCAGGTATTCATTAAATTCAATCTGTTTAAATGACTTTTTGTCCTTGCTCCTTCCAACCAGGCGGATTAATTCATCTTGTACCTCATCCCTGGTCTTAAGAGCATCGACCAAACCCAAATCCAGGGCAAGTTGCGCGTCATCACCCCCGGCTCGCGCCAGGTGGACCGGTCCATTATTGATATAGTCATCGATATTCTCGGGCGCCAAATCACGCAGTTGGGCAACCGTCGTTTTGTAAGCGTCCCATAAAACATTCAACCAGGTGAGGTTGGCGTCTTTGGCATATTCGGACATATCATCGCGCAAGATGGGCTCCAGGGCCGACTTATAAGTTCCAACCCTGAAGACGTGGAACTGAATCAATAGCTTTTCCAGGGCACCTTTAAAATAATTGCGATAAAGACCAAATCCGGTGAGCATCACACCGCCCATGGGGTGCATGTTGATTTCGTCGGCATGCGCGGCCAGGAAGTAGCGGCGCTGATCGAAATAATCACCAAAAGCATACACCGATTTCCCACTTGCTCTAAATCGCTCCAGCGCCTGGCCGATATCCAACAGCTTGCTGATCCCGGCCCGGCCCAGGTGACGCAGATCCAGCACCAGCAGTTTTACGCGTGGGTCCTTTGCAGCGTGGTCAATCACATCGAGAACATCTTTGAGTAGCGTCTCCTCCTGGGCCGCTTCACCCAACAGACTATTGGACAGCATCGTCTCGGTCTTTTGTTCAACGATATTGCCTCGCAGCGACAACACCAGGGCAGCCTGATCCGGCAGGTCTTGATCGCTGCCCTGCAGAAATATTGATATCAGGAAAACGATCAGCGCCAAAAAAAGCAAATTGCCCACAACGACGCGCAAGACCGTAAGCCCGTTCCAGAAACCGCGGATCAAATATCGAATGGCTTTAAATAAGGATTTCATAACCTAACACCTTGGGATTGATATAAGAAGAATATATGTCAGATAATACCAAAAAAAAGGGGTGGCATCAATTAATGCCACCCCGGCACAATAGGCTTTGCAGAAATCTACTGCCCGGATCTTAGTGGATCGCTACCTGCTTGGCCTTTTTCTCCTCGGGTTTCGGAACCTCTACCCGCAGCACACCGTCTTTAAATTCGGCCGTAATCTTATCCGAATCAACATCGGCCGGCAAGGTAAAAGCCCGCTGAAACTTCCCGTAGGACCTTTCTTTACGGTAGTAATTTTCTTCCTTTACCTCATTGTCATAGGACCTCTCACCGGAAAGGGTCAACACGCGATCCTTCAAATCGACTTTAATCTCGTTCTTGTCGATTCCGGGAAGTTCGGCTTTGATGACGAAATGATCATCTTTTTCATAAAGATCGACTGCCGGATTCCACAGACCCAGGTCCGCATTTTCATCCATGCGTGCGACCCGGAAAAAAGGATCGTCAAAAAAGCGGTTAAACCGGGTGTGTAAGGTCGGCATCTCTCGCCACGGGTTCCATCTAACTAAGTTCATCATTTTAATTCCCTCCTTGGTTAAGGTTATTTGAGTCATAAGCTCATGGTTAAAGTGATTTAAAAGTTTTTTAATTGTTCTAAATTTTGTTTTGAGAAATTAAATTTAAACAAAAAAATTTATTTGTCAAGTTAATAATTTATTTTTTTATTGCATTACTAAATAAATGTATTAGCTTATAGTAATAAAAATTTTGGAGATTCTTTTAAGGTAATTAGTTAAATTAATTTCAAGTATTTAAAATAATTTAGCGGTATAGGTCACGGTTGAAAAGTCAGGAAAGGGCAAGAGCCTGATACATTCAATTATGTAAATGACAAGGACATTTTCTTTTGGATCTGACCAAAAACAGTGCTTATATCCACACCCACAAGGAGGAAAACAAAATGAGTAAAATAATCGGAATAGATCTTGGAACGACCAATTCTTGCGTGGCAATTATGGAAAGCGGTGATGCCAATGTTATCACCAACCCCGAAGGCGGACGCACAACACCTTCCATGGTGGCGATTTCAGATGCAGGGGAACGTTTGGTGGGTCAAATCGCCAAAAGGCAGGCCGTGACCAATCCTGAAAACACGGTGTTTGGCATCAAGCGCCTCATCGGGCGCAAATGGGATTCAAAGGAAGTACAGGACGATGCTGCAGTCTTGCCGTACAAAATCGAAAAGGCTTCCAACGGCGATGTACGAGTCAATTTGCGCTCAAAACAATACAGCCCGGCGGAAATTTCTTCCTTTATATTAGCCAATATCAAAAATTCGGCCGAAGAATACCTGGGTGAAAAGGTAACGGATGCCGTCATCACCGTGCCGGCCTATTTTAGCGACAGCCAACGGCAGGCGACCAAAGATGCCGGCAAGATCGCCGGCCTGAATGTGCTGAGAATAATTAACGAGCCGACGGCTGCTTCCTTGGCTTACGGATTGGACAAGAAAAGTGATGAAAAAATTGTTGTATTCGATCTGGGTGGCGGCACATTTGATGTTTCAGTGCTGGAAATCGGAGACGGTGTATTTGAAGTAAAATCCACCAATGGTGACACCCATCTGGGCGGTGAGGATTTTGATTTAATCCTGATTGACTTTCTGGCTAGTGAATTTAAAAAGGAGCAGGGTATCGATCTCCGAAACGACAAAATGGCCTTGCAGCGGCTGAAAGAAGCTGCTGAAAAAGCTAAAATCGAATTGTCCACATCCATGCAGACGGAAGTCAATCTGCCGTTTATCACCGCCGATGCCAACGGCCCCAAGCATCTGGCCATCAAAATTACCAGAGCCCGCCTGGAGAATCTGGTCGGCGGCCTGCTCGATAAACTTGCCCCCCCCTGTTTGACCGCCCTACAAGATGCAGGCCTATCGGCTGGTGAAATCAAGGAGGTTATTTTAGTCGGTGGAATGACCCGTATGCCGGCAGTCCAGCAGCGGGTGCAGAAAATATTCGGTAAAGAGCCCAACAAGGGTGTCAATCCGGATGAAGTCGTGGCCCGGGGGGCGGCGATCCAGGGTGCTGTACTTAAGGGTGATGTTCAGGATGTTCTGCTGCTCGATGTGACGCCCTTATCCCTGGGAATTGAAACTTTGGGCGGCGTGATGACAAAATTGATTGAAAAAAATACCACCATTCCTGCCAAAAAAAGTGAAATATTTTCAACTGCCGAAGACAATCAGCCGGCAGTGACGGTTCACGTGCTGCAGGGAGAACGCGAAATGGCCTCCGGCAATAAAACCCTCGGCCGATTTGAACTCACCGGGATTGCCCCGGCACCCCGCGGAGTTCCGCAGGTTGAAGTCTCTTTCGATATCGATGCCAACGGGATCGTGGAGGTGTCGGCCCGGGATCAGGCGACCGGAAAGCAGCAATCGATTCGGATTACGCATTCATCCGGCTTGTCCCAGGCAGAAATTGATCGCCTGGTCAAGGATGCCGAAATGCATGCCTCCGAAGATCGCAGGAAAAAAGAGCTGGTCGATGCCCGCAATGCCGCTGACGGGTTAATTTATAGCTCGGAAAAATCCCTGGCTGAACATGGCGATAAAGTGGATCCCAATACCAGAACTGAAGTGGAAAAAGCAGGCTCCGATCTGAAACGTGCAATGGAAGGTGACGACGTCGCCGAAATAAAACGACTGACTGAAACCTTGTCCCAGGCCTCCCACGCGATGGCCCAGGTTATGTATCAGCAGGCCGGGCCGTCCACGGCCCATAATTCCGGCCATGACCATCAACAGGCCCCGTCAGCTGACGGTGAGGAAGTGGTTGACGCCGAGTACGAGGAAGTTAAGTAATCAGCAGGATTGAAAGTCAACAGGCGGCGGGTTGCTCGTCTCGGTTGGACCTGACGCCCGCCGCCGACTTCCAATCGGCACCGGCTCGCTCGACGACTTTGGCCTATCATGGATTCCAATGAAATGGTCATCGACGCAGTCGACCCATCTGAGCCGCGCTGGTTCATAAATTATCATTTAGAGATTTACAATTTTATGCAGGTGTGATAGCAACTATTTTTGAAATATTACTTTTAATGACAATATTTAATAAGTAATGAAAAATTGCAAAGAAAGAGTCTGTCAATTAGCGCATGATATCAAGTTATGCTGTTTCTCAAAGTGCAAAAATGAAGGTAGACAAAAATGGACGATAATGACAGAACATGGATGAATCGTGATGATCTGCCCCTGCCGTCCCCACATGATTTACGGGGACGCCAATCAGTGAGGGCAACTTTCAAGTTATCAGCCAAAGCCATAGAAACGATGAGTATCGTCTCGGTTCATCTGGGCATTAAGCAAAAGTCTCTGTTCGATCATTTAATTGAAGATGCCCAATCTTTGAGCCACATCGCCCGGGAAATAGAGTCAGAGAAATTCCGCAATTTAAGCCGGGTGCAGAAAACATTTGTAATCAGCCGTCGAACCCTGTCCTGTCTTGATGAAATTTCAAAGCAGTTTCAAGCCCCGCGCGACGCACTGGTGGAGTATTCAATTCAGCGGTTGTTGCCCGTAATTGCCCAGGAAAGGGAAAGACATCGACGCCGTAAGGAAATATTGAATGATATCAACGAGCATCTGGCAAACGGTTTGAAAATCCTGCAAAAGACCAAGTCGCTTCTGGGAGAAGATGACCCGGTTTTTATCAGGCTGGCATCCGCCCTAAAATCCATGGCAAATGCCCAATCCAATGTGAATGCATTTGTCGAGAAGGGAGACATAATCGAGGAGTTTTGAGGTAAAAGTTTCAGAGGTTCCGCGTTCAAGGTTCAAAGGTTATCCTGTGGCGATAAAATCAATCGGAACGACCGGTAAAGATTTGAATACCTTAACCTCCAACTTAAAGTTTCATATTCGGTACCTAGGATTCCCGGCCCTTTTTCTTCCAAATGTATATTGCAATCACGACGATCGCACCCCCGGCGATCATACTGACCCGATCATGGAATGCAACGCCGTATAGAAAATCAAGTGCGCCCAGCAGGATGAAAAAAGGAAGTACAAATCGTTTCATGATTAACTATTTAATCGGGCACTTCATCAAATAGGCACCGCCCTCGTGGGGGATGAGCTGGTGTGATTCCATTTCAATATGGTGCTCAATCTCGAAACCATGCCGTTTGTAGAGTTTTTGAGCTCGCGTGTTGTCGGCCAGCACTATCAGGCTTAATGCGTTGATTCCTTGCTCGCCGGCCTTTTGTTGCACCATTGATATAAGTTTGCTGCCGATGCCTTGGCCCCGGAAATCCTGATCGACACACAGGGTGTCCAGATACAGGCTGTTTTCAACTCCGGAATTAAAAATATTTTCAACATGCTTCAGTCGATCCACAGGGAGAAAATTTCTCATCCCGCTGCTGATGCGATGAAAGTGCGACGGGTATGATAGCGACATCCCGATAATTTTCTGTCCGGTCTGAGCCACGACGGCATCTCGAAATGTATGGTGGTCGCGATCCTGAGCCAGGTTGTGGGCCATGATTTGAACCGGAGTCTGATGCGGAATTAAATTATGGAACAAAAATTCCACCACCCCATCCGAAGCGATATTTACAAATTCCGCCAGCCTGGGGCAGTCATCCACCTTTCCGTTTCGATATTCAATATCCATCTATCATCTCCGCTCTCTGCCTTCTGATCACTTTTTCCCACTTTGTCTCGCCTGCCGTTCGAATATATCAAGCCCCGAGCTTGTCGAAGGCCGAATTCCGACTTCCGATTTCATTATCCTCTGTCTTCTGCCTTCTGCCTTCTGTCTTCTGTCTTCTGTCATCTGTTTTCTGACATCTGCCTTCTGACATCTGTCTTCTGTATTCCGCCTTAACGGGGTTCCAGCAGAAGCACCCCCTCCTCCGTATTCACATCCATACGAAATCGCCTCAAATAGTTGAGCCCCAACAGGCCCCAATCGGGCTGACTGGGAAGATCCATCACCAGCGCCCTGACATTGTTGACTTCCCAGCCATCAATGGTAATCGATGAAATCGTCACTTCCGGTGCGTGCTGCACACCGCCGGCAGTGAAGACTTTCCGCTTGGGATTGGGAATTGCCAGGCCCAACTCTTGGGCGGCGGAACGCGGTATGGTTACCATCGATGCCCCGGTATCAACAATAAATTTTTGATATGCGCTGCGGTTTAAGACAGCTGTCAGCGGTATTTGTTGGGAACCGGGGTTAAAATTCACAACAATTTTGCCCTGCTGCCCTTTTAAATCGGAAATTTGATTTTTTAAATTTGTGATTTTATCGTTTAGCGAGGCCGGATAATCTTTCATGGCCAGCAAGTCTTCCGCTTCCTCCCAGTTGTTATCGGCCAGCGCCAACTGAACTCCCATCAAGTGGATATTAATATCGTCCGGCAGCCTGCGCCCGCCGAGTCGATAGGCCGCCCAAGCTGCCGGCAGGTTGCCCTGATTGAATGAGACCGTAATCCAATTTTGGTAAAGCTCGGAAATAAATTCGGTTAGCAGGAGCGAATCCGCGTCACCAATCTGCGGCAAAACATCGACCACATTTTCAACCAGTTCGATCGCCTCCTCATACCCGTAACCTTGCGCGGTTGCCCGGGACACATTCAGTAGTAATCTCACATCGGCAGCTTCTATCAGGAATTGAGATTCGAAAATATTTGCTATCTCCCGGTTCAAACCGGCCTTTGACGCATCCGCCACCAGTTTATTAATGGTTTCCAGCACAGAATTAATTTGCAGATACGCCGGGGTCTGGGCAGCAGAAAGCTTTGATTCATACCTGAAAGCACCGGCAAATGCTTCCAAACGCTCAATATTCGTGTAGTCCGCTCCCATGTTAAGCGCCCGGACGAATTCTTCCTCCCGGCTATTGGCAAAGGTAATTCGATAGAAATCATCCACTCTGAGTTCGGGTCGCAGGTACCTGCCTTCATCTCCGCGCCAGACGAATGCACCGCTGACAATATCGCCGAAAGTCCAGCCGACAACTCTATCCAGCTGCATTAAAACGCCGCTCTCACTGATATCTCCGGTCAAAACGCCTTCCGCAAAATAACCCTGCGAGCTTGGATTTTCCAATTCCACCGTTTCGGAGGTGTTGATCGATGTTAGTGAAAGCCAGGTCAACTGCTCATCGCCGGTCCAGGGATGGAGTTCGGGCCCGTCAATTTTAAAATCTTCAGCGATACGCCACAGTCCGACCTTGTCGTACTCATTATAAAATCCGGCCCGGATACTCACTTCGAGTTCGGATCCCACTTTTAAAATCCATTCAGCCCCTCCCAAGCATGCTCGGGTTGGCAATGCCACCCAGCCGCCGCCGACAACCGGCACCGGTATTTCATTAATTAGCTTCCCGTTAATATCTTTGATGAGAACGACTCCGACCGGGATACTGGTCTTTGACGGGGTGCTCAGCGCAATCGCCTCGTCTTTTTTAAGCGGAACCGCTTCCTTTGGCGGGGTTTTGGGATCGGCTGGACGGGGAGGAGGTTTTTCGGTGGAAAGAATTTTTTCCGGCACTTTCTGTTGCGGCTGCGGTTCGGTGGTTTGAAGACGAAAATAGACCATGACTCCGGCCATACAAACAATCAAGAACAGTATCCATGACCATTTGAAATTGCTGCGGGATGGAACGAGCAGCCGGGTACCGCAGTTCAGACAGAAATTAGATTCTAAGGGATTGGCAGTCTTACACTTCGGGCATGTTAAGACTTCATCGCTTTCGGGTAAAACTATTTGCAGGTCATTATCTGACATTGTTCCAATATTAGCTATCGGGCAAGGTCTTCAGAACAGCCTTTACCGCCTGACCTCCAACCCGTTTTCATGTTGACCGCCCTGTAAAAACTCGCAACCCCCCAATAGGAATAGTGTTGCATATATCAATGGTTTGAGCAACCCCAGACAGGAATTTTGCAGGGGAATGGGAAACTAAATTTTCTCAGAGACAAGGTTCGGAAAAAATTGCCCCTGGGTGGCGGCAGTAGCGAAGTTCATTGGTTTTAGGTTTCAGGTGTCAGGTTTCGGGTGTCAGGTTTCGGGTGTCAGGTTTCGGGTGTCAGGTTTCGGGTGTCAGAAAAATGAGGTGCTAAGTCCTGACACCTGGACACTCTCATGAAACTACGCTTAAATTAATCCCAACACAGGGTATTTAGATCGTGCTCGTCCTCGTACTCGTACTCGGGTTTAAAAGCGGTTCAAAAGATTCGAGGACGAGCACGAGCACGAGGACGAAACGGCAAATGAATAAATCGAAGCTGCCTTGATTTTGCGCAGTTTCTTTTCTTTGATCAGACTGGCCGCTCTTTTTGGCCAGAGGCAATGCTCATATGAAACTACACCATATTCAAAACCATTCAGATATAAGTTAAAGGTTTGTGGGAGTGGCCTCCGGCCACGATTACCCATCTGGGTAATCGCGGTTAAAAACCGCTCCCACCATCTATGAACCCACGATTTGCGGATTGAGTTTCT
>Ga0209454_1002301_pt1 | contig 12890 bp, 6 predicted proteins | sample WorMetHERISLAND1_2_FD_187400 | JGI IMG/M metagenome (GOLD analysis project Ga0209454, IMG submission 187400) | Marine gutless worms symbiont microbial communities from Max Planck institute for Marine Microbiology, Germany - Olavius geniculatus... | ecosystem: Host-associated > Annelida >...
TATTTTGAATACATTTGCTGGAAGTTTGCTGGACGTTTGCTGGATCGTGTTAACATCCCATAACGGTGATAATCGTGACCGTATAAATTGGATTACATAGTTTAGGAGTTTCTTTTTGGAGCTACAATATCGGCGACATAGTTCTAGTGGACATCCCTAAATTTGCGTTTGTCTTCGCTCTCTTTCTTCCCGGTCCGACACGTTTTGCTGACTTTTCACCGTGCAGCTGCATGATTCTTTTCTGTCATTGCTTTTTTTCAAAATCAAAAATTTCGCAGCTTATGGAACGAACTGTTATCGCATGACAACGCCCATGTCAATTATTGTGCACCTTTCGGGCGAACTTAAGTATTCAAAAATTTCCAGTTCTGAGTAAGGCTTGGGTCAATTTGGTCTGGTCCTGCATGCCGTTGGGCAGTTCGTCTGCTGTCTGCTGCTATTTGCCGACGTGCATGTCCGGTCGTTTGAGTGACGATGCTAATTAAAAGCGACGCGTGCGACGTCGGACTGCAAGGCGTGATAAAGCACACGCGCGGATGATTGAACAGCGTCCTGCAGGCAACGACGTGTGCAGTGTTTGCCCTGCGCTGCACCATATCAACCTCCGAGCAAAAGCTCCGTCGTAAAAAAGGGGGAAAATCTTTCAGCCGCTAAGGGAGATAGATGGTATAATTTTGGATTTATAGTAAACAAATCCCTCACCGCAACTGCTACTAAACTACTTACACTTCTGTATTCATCGTAACAGGTCTATGCACTTCAGTCTGTTTTAGATATCATATTTCTCGAATATGTTTTTTTTACATAATTTAGCTTTTTCTATAGTTTTTCGCAGTGTGCTTTTTGACGCTCAGAATGTCCTAAAATCGACTGCGGCTAACGCTTTGCCCAGGACCCCACCGGACGTGACCGGAGGAACTTTCAAAGCTTTCTAAGTCCCTGTTGGATTTACGGGAAGAGCCGCCAAAAACACTGAAAAGAGAAAGAAAGGGGAGGGCAAGGCGAAGACACGAGGGAGGTAGGAAAATATAGTAAACTTTCTCCAAGGTCTCGAAGGTGGTAGACGCCACTGTACTTGGCGACTGGATACCGTAGCAGCCGCAGCAGCAGCAGCGTTGTGCACGGTAGAATATTGCACGCTGGAGCAATAATTGCGTTCATTGGCTGACAGAAACTATTACTGTAGTTATGCTGCAATCAGCACGCCAACAAACACCGACCACGATGATTGATTGTAGTTTGACTGCCGTTTTAGTTTGTCGAATTTTGATCTTATACAGTTATTACGACAGACAGTATAGAACAGTGCCTTGCATGGATTACAATCTAGAAGACGTACTGGTGTGTTCTAGTGCACATAAGTATTGAACTAAATCAGTGTAACAGTTCCGATACCTAACTTGAGTTTTTACAAAAGTTGTAGGCCTAACTAAAAAACAGTGCAATGTAAATGTTTTATTAATAACATACTGGCTGCATTGCTTAGAAAATTTTAGATAACATTTTATCGCTTTTCATTGCTGACTTTTTACCGGAGATATATGACTGGATTTATACTCAGCTTTCATCTTCACTATAAGCAAGCGATACATTACGTTCATCGCGATTACGACGCATTTGCTGAACGCAAACGCTGCAGCAACAAAGCGTCCGCATTTTATTTTGCAAGGACAAGCGGCGCACTGAGCGTAGCTCTAAAACACTTCGGATTCCAGACAGCCGCCACTCACAGTCAAAACATATCTTTACTGTTTAGCTTTTCTTCTGTAGTGTCTAATGGCGTCTTCCTGACGCTTTCTCTGCCAACATATGATGAAATTGACTTACGCCATCTTACGGCCCCGTAGCTGCAGCGGTCATCGTGCAAAAACTGTCGTTACGTTACGTTTCGATGTGGTAACGTTCTCTCTGCTGCAGTCACTCTCAATACGTACTAGTTGGAATTTAGCGTCGTTTCTCGGTGGTTTCATAAACCTCCGTTGCGAGCGTGCTTTGAAGCTGGCCGTGTGGGTGACTGGGTGACTTGGCACGTGGCTAGTTCGTTGAGTGGCTTCTATGAATGAATCTAGCGGCGACGGCGGAGCGACAGGTTGCAGGTTATATATATGAACGACCAAGGCGTGTTGCACGGCCGGGCGCTCGTCTTGGCGTGTCCTCAGAGAGCTATTTAACGCGCCGCAGACGACCGTTTGAATAATGTAACGACATCTTGGTCTACGTCGTACGTCGTTCCTCCTCATTCCTCGAAGAGTCCAGCCCGCCAGACCCTCTCGTCCGTATGTCGACTGTGTGTGATTCTTCGGGGAGGGGGCAGTTCTGTCTTTTGTCGAGTGTGACGTTGTGCGGACCACAGACTAACTTTCAAGCGCATATATTTCATATCTGCGAAATTGTACATAATAAACTTCGGTCCGTGCATGGTTTTTTCCTGCAAAAAAACTTTTTTAAAAAAGTTTAGCAAACGTTTATGTGCTTTATTTTACACGCAACAGCGTCCGAAACATTTGTAAAACGGTTTTAAGACATATTAGCAGCGTTCCGCATGGAATGAAGATAGGAAATGGTTACAGAGAATTAAACACAAAAATATTTGACGGCCTCGACCGTCTGTTGGCTAATGCAGCTTGTCCAGCAAAATATTTTGCACGTAACCGCGTTAAAACATTTTTTTAAATTGCTGTATTTTGCGACCTAAAACATTTGCAAAATTTGTACCAAAAATTTGCGAGAACGCACTCGGCTTAAAGATCGGAAGTGGTCACTCAAAAGATAAAACATGCAATACTTTTTGCACGTTTCGGCCCACTGTCACCCAGAACATCACAGTCTGCTTGTTATACATGAGCTCAGGATGTTACATTTTCTGGGTCCTGTCATCAGGTCGCTGTGTGCGTCTGTCATCATCCTGATGGTCGCTAGCGAGTTTCTGTCAGTCTCGGCGATACGATAAACTAGCATCATCTCATTCGTAAACTAGGACAGCGTATGTATACGACATATAGTTGCTGAGAAGACTGTGTGTAGGTCTAGGTCTACTGTATGCGTAGCAGTTTAACATAATTTTTTTCTATGCATGATATTACTGGAGATGTGCAGTGATAACTTTCTGTTCGTAGCTTTCTCAAATTTCATGAAATTTTTTAAATTTTGTAGAAGGCTAATATGGGAAGTTTTAATAACAGTTTGACATTATTGAACATTATATGATAGGTTAAATATTGGCCTACATGTATGCTTAAAACATTAAAAAGCGAATGTTTAGGCACAAAATGTTTAGCTTAATGAAACATGCATGAAACTTTTAGTTACACTTTCAACAAACAATTTTATTTAAAGAAAAATTTTACGAACTTTTTCGTGTCCAAATAAACAACGAGGAAGAAAATCTACGGCAACGTCGTGCGGGTTTCAGGACGCACGTTAGCTGTCATAGCGTTACACGGTAAGGCGACGACACGCGGTCACACCTGCTACCCGGGCGGGCGGAAGAGTTACGACAGTGGGTGGTATTGCACTGAGACGCCGGCTAGGTCCGTCTGTCCGTCCGGCCCGCGACAGATAACTGTCACAACCGTCAGCTACGACTGCAGCCTCTCGCAGCTTCCAGGCTTTACGTTCTAACGGAAGGAGGCCCTCGGCCAGGTCGTCGGTCATGTCATAAGTGACCATAAGTGCGGACAGGACGTAAGCGGGGTGCTCGACCCGTGGTGATGGATGGTTGTCGTCGCTGGCTGGGTAATTACTTTTCTCTCCAGTTGCGCGGCGCGCGGTTGCAGCAGCTGTTGGCGTGGTCTTGTTAGAGCAGGTCGTCAACGCGTCGCGCAAACTGATCACCCGTTGTCTTGCATACACGCTATGCGCGTGAAAGACCGGCCAATCAGCAAGGAAACGCTCGTTTGCATTGATGTACAGAAACGCACCAGAATTGAACGTAAACATTGCACAATTTCGCACAAAAATAAACGCACGGGTCTGAAGTCAGACGCAAGACGTAGACTTGCACATTCTTATCGGAAATTGCACGATACACAGGGTGGGCCAAAAAACCGGACCTGTTTGAGCGTTGATAACTCAGCGATGGTTACCCGTAGAAAGGAGTGTGATATGTCAAAAGTTTTAGAATGTTGTAGACAAAAAGGGCCAAATTTGCATAGCAAATCGTTTAAATATTCTTTGCCTAATTTGCCTAAATCTTCATTACCCCTGAAACTAGGCATTTGCCTGCACTCCATGTGCTCGAGTTCATTGAACTCAAAAACTCACTGCCAAAAATCCAGATTTAAATTCTGTGAATTATTCAGTGTGGGAGCATTGCAACAGATAGCATGGTCACAAAATTTCAGTAACTGACCAGCTAAAACGTGTGCTAATCGAATGCTGGGCTCAGCTGATCCTGCACACACTGACTCCAGCGATCGATCAGCTGCCTAAAAGGACTGATGACGGTTATGATTTTATGAATGCAAAAGCTGGACAACTGCCTATGTCGAATTTCATCTAAACTCAACGTATGTGTTAATGATTGTTGATATTTCACTGTATGCTGAATGAAAATCAACTTAAATTTATGCGTTACTGCCAATTTAGCATAATTTTAGGGGTGAGACAGATTTGTGTAAATCAGGCAAAGAATATTTAAATACTGAAACATGCAAGTTGTACACTTCTTCTGTACACAATTTTGAAACTTTTGGCACATTACGCGCCTTTCCATCAATAAACATCGCTAAGTTATAAAAGTTCAAATGTCCATGTTAAATCCATGTGTTACAATCAAATTTGGCAGAATTTCGGGGGTGACGAATATTTATGCAAATTAGGCAAAAACATTTAAATGCTTCCCTATGCAAATTTGTCATTTATTCTTTACAGCATTCTGAAACTTTTGACGTATCACACGTTTTTCTACCACTAACCGTCGCTGAGTTATCAACGCTAGCTGAAACAGGTCCGGTTTTTTGGCCCACCCTGTATTGCTGTATTTTTACGTGAGCTGTTTTTGGAAATATGTCGAAATTGTTGGACTTTGTTCATACTTTTTCACTATAGCCTGTATGGCGTGTATTATACAAGCGATAGTTTGAGAATAAAAGGTAAAAGTAAAAAATGAAGGTCCGGTAACTTGCTATACGAGTAGCGCTACTTGCTGGAGACGCAACCAGAAACGCTTTAAATTATCGGAAGTGGCAGCTGATTGGCATGAGCTAATGATACCGCAGCGCACTATGCGGCCATCCGTTGCTCGCGTAGTAAGCCTAATTAATTGTTTCTCTCTTTGTGTGTATGTTTCAGATCGTTGTCTGTCGACGAATCACGCTCACCAACACAGCTGCAGCGGAATCGACTTCGTCAAAAGTCTGAACCAGCTTCAGCACGTGAGTATAGCAATAACAGTTAATTGTTTTCATGAAAGTAGCCGAAAGCTGATATTTAAAACTGCCCGAAAGCTGCGTTTAAAGCGTAATGGACACATTTTTTGAGATTGACAAAAACCATTTCATCACATCTCATGAAATAAAGAAGCCGTGTAGCGAATGCAGGGTGTGAAAGAATGACCTTTCTTAATCACAACGGAATGCTTGGTGTTTATACATAAATTTAGGGGACATCGCCGGATTTCACGTTTCTTCCTCTCCCGGTGTCATGGCGATGCAGTTAAGCCCGTTCGGACGATTGTATGACGGTTGGTATCACGCCTTTGAAGCGAGTATTCGACGATTGGTATCACGGAAACGGGGAAAGGCGGCAGGCGATGTTGCTGTTAGCTGAATGTAACGATGTAAAAATTTCAATTTTGTCACAAGTGAACTTACAGTGGTTGCAAAAAACGCCGTCGATTTATTAGGCTATATTCGTAATATTGTATAAAACTATGTATGAAGTTTTCGTGTAAACGTCGCATAGACACCGGGCAATCACGTATAACCAGCCTTGGTATCCCGCCTTTTGTCAGACACTGATACCAATCGTCTGCACACCGCTCGGACAGCTTCGTGTATTTCCTTCATCGTCTTCTGTCCTTCGCCTCGTGTGTTGCTTGTGTTAGTGAGAGTCCCATCATCTGGCAATCGTCCGAAATATTATCACGTTTAATTCACTTTAATTGTCACTCTTTAAACACTTTATGATCACGTCACACTAGTCAAGTCGCAATCATTTGTCGGTTTTTAGCCGACCGTACTTAAGTAACGGTCGAGCTATGGGCATGGTTGTCGTTCGTCTGACTGTTCGTTCGTTCGTCTGTAGTCTGTCACGGATGTATTGTGACTAAACGGTAGGTGATAGGGAAAAAGTTTTTTAGCCCTATGTGTCATAAAACTATGCGTGCAAAAGTTCAGCGATCTAATGCAAGGGGAACATTTTCAAATTCGGGGTTGAATGGGCGGGGATATAGGAAAAATGTGCGTCTTCAGCGAAAAACTGGGCATATCTCAGAAACGGTGAAAGATACGGCCAAAGTTACTATTGATCACTATTAGAAAGTGGCATATTGGCTTTTGAATGACATGGAAATCATCTACCTTGGATGACCTTGAAGGTCATTGACAACCAGTACAGTCGGCTATCCTAGCGACAGCTGGGTTTTTTGTTGTGATATTTGTTTATTTAGCAGCTTTTGGCTTTTCATAGTTTTCGGTATTCGTCAGCATCGTCATACAGCAGACAGCAGGCAGAAAGATAGAATCTGTTGTTTACGACAGAGAAATAATCTATCTCCGTTCGTGAACAGTGTTTGTTAACAGAGCAGGGAACGCAAACGATCTTCGATTATCTGTTATGCATTTATCATACGCACATCGTCATTCTAAACGAGTCAGTATACAGCGTTCGAACGGCGTCCGTCCGTAATGCCAGTCGTCTCTTGTTTACGTTATATCGTCCCACCCATCGCAGTTGATTTACGTGTGTGATGCTTTCATCGCCGCTGGCCGCAGCTGCACATTTACACGTCCGCCAACAGTCGACGATATCCGGTAGCCGGAACTGCGTCGAATTACGACTACGACTACGACTACGACCACTGTAGTGCTATACCTCCCATGACGCAGACCAAACTAACAAGAGTACGAGCTTGAACGACAGCTGAGAAGATGATTTTGCCTTTCTTTCTGTCCCTCGAACAGCATTTTTTCGCTGACCAGATTGTTTTGTAGCAAATGTCAGTGAAATATTAAGAAAATGAAAGAAATACAGGTAGGAAAAATGGCTTACTACAGCTATCTTGAATCCTGAAGTGCAACAGAAACCGCGGGCGTGTATACAATATACAACTGAATCAATAAGCTATGGTCAACGCGACAAGCTATACAATAGCAGATGCCAGCCGTATGCTTGCAAAAAAATTTTTGTGCGTTCTGCAGTAGTTGTTCTATTTTAGCTTCTATTTTAGGTGATGATTGGAATATTTTTGTCGAAATAGTGTTGAAACGAATAGAAATGAATATCTTCTAGCTGCATCGTTTATCGTCAATACGTTTCGCGGCGGCGACAACATTAATAACGAGCTATTTTTGGTGCAGCGAAACATTTTGGCGGCCGGTCGATCGATCGATCGATCAAAGTGATTGAATGATGGGTCGATCTGTGGCGTGATGAGTTGGCGTAACCGACCTGTACTTAGCGCATGCAGCCTGGAATGCTTGCTACAGCGGCTGGCCAGCAACTGCTACCTGGCAACCCTGGCTCACAGCAGTCGATAATCGAACCCGACCGACCGAAAACGGGCGCCAGACGACTGTATATACGGGAGATAGAGACCGAGTGAGGCGAGATGTTGATTGAACTTTGGTACTGTTAAGGAGAAGGGGGAAATTCAGGAGCAAAAATAACGCGAGTCGGATATGAAAGGAATTCTATCACGAAATAGTTACGTTACTTGTCTGATGTGCAATTTATAGTACCGTCGTGCTTATAATAGAAGTATGGCAATACCACAAACTGCACAACTGGTGTATAACGCTGTTATAGGCCTATATTGACATTATGATTATCTTTCAAATTAGTTAATCAGCGGTTTACACAAAATGAGGTCATACTAGCATTTAGCTGTTTGCGGCGCAACATACTGGTGGGAACTAAATGTAACAATTTATCGCATAGGCTACAGGGCGCAAATGACGGATGTAATTAAATTGATATTATTTCAGAGTGATTTTGAAACAAACACGCGGTTGTCACTGCCAGTTTGGCGTTGAAACAGTTGACCGGTCGGTAGCCGGCTAATAGATGAAGACAGACGTCGATGGCGTGTCGTGTATACTCTGCGAGAGTGAGCAGACAAAATTGCGTTTATTCGCTGATCTGAAAACGATTGACTGCATGTCGACGACAATCCGAGCTAGCTCCGCCCGATTATCATCTGTGTTCGTGGGTGGTCCAGGTACACGGGCCGCGGCATGTTAAGCCGAGATTAGCTTGTCAACCGACTGCATGCTGAATCTAAATCCCGAGTCCACGATTTACATTCCGAGCGGCTCATCACAACCACGGCATCCACAGGACCCTAGCTCTATTATCTGTTGTGTACAGTAGACCAACGTGCAACGACATTTGCTTGAACTCACACGATGCTTCGCATGTAACTTCAGCCATATTTCCCCGAAAAAATTGAAATTAGCCTGATTATACTTGAGTTGACGCAGACGTAATATCGCCACAATAACTCGGTCAAATACTTGACTTTGCTGTGATCTTGAATTTGACTTTACGACATCGACAGCCTAATCACGTTTATTATTCTTTGTCATCATGTAAATAACGTTAATACGAAATCGGCTATTATTTTCTCAATGGCAGCTCAATTTTTTTGTGTGCGTAGGCTCTATAATTATTCTAAATCACGGCTTTTTCCATTCAGCGTAATTAAAAATGAAATAGTAATTATTTAAAACATTTGAATAAAAAACAAGACTGTCAAGTTCTGTTTAAGCTAAATACTGTCTGCGGGTAGCCCCAGTATCATGCAAATGACCTTGAAATTTAATAGGTTTCGAGAGGTTGTCAATCTGCAAGTTTTTGCAAATTTTCATCAAGCTATGTGCAGCGGTTTATGAGTTATCTTGCCGACAGAGAAAAGACTTACCTACGATGCTGAAAACATTAAAGAAAACGTTTACAAACGTTAACTGTAGCTATACCGGTATTGATGTTTAACGTGTGTACGTGTGACAGTGTGGCTGGTACTGGGGTGCACTGGGGTTCGATGAGGCAGAGGCGAAGCTTGCTGACAAGCCGGACGGCACGTTCCTGGTCCGTGACAGTTCGGACGAGCGATATATCCTCAGCCTTAGCTTCCGCTCTCTCGGCTCCACCCATCACACGCGCATCGAACATTACAAAGGTACGTATTTCATCATTTACTTCGTCGTCGTTTTGTATCTTACCACAGTGGATTGCAAACCCGGAAATGGTGTAGTGCGTAAGACGCGAATTGCTCAGAACGCTGATTAATGTCAAGAAATGCACCGTGTGCACTCACAAAACTGGAATTTTTAAAACATCAGTGTACAGAATCGTAAAACAATGATTAAAACTGCAATGTGAAGCTGCTGTGTTGTGAACTTCTAATTTCGTTGGTGTATTTAAATGGCGAAAAAAGATGTTTTATGTGTTTTTCCAAGCTTACACGTCATTGTGCTTGACTTAGTTTGCAGTTATTATGTCTAAAATATTAGACAAATCTCAGAAATTTTGTTGAATTGTAGGTATTTGTTTTCTGGTCCATTTGTAGTGGTATTTTTGTCGGCGCGTGGCAAAAATAGCAGAGTAGCGTAATTTGCGTTGTCTTTGAGGCGTTTCGTTCGATCGAATGGCTGCCTCTGCGGCGTGTGTGGGCCAACAACACGTCGTTCTGATTGCTGGTTCGATTGCTTTGATCAGTGACGTTCGCCTGCCCATCGCTACTTCTAATTGGCACGCACGCACGCACTCACCTGCAGCCGATGTGTAAATTAGTTTCTGACTGGAGGCCTTTTAGCTAGACGTCAAAGAGACCACCCACGCGCTCGAAAAACGTCCCGCAGCACTAACGACGTAACATGCAGCTGTCATGTAGTAGGCCGCATTGCGCATCTTGCCCGTTCGTCTGTCCGTTCGTCTGTCTCGCCTTGCACGGACTCCTAACTCGGCAATTAAAAATAACGTTACTGATATGTCAATTACCAGTTCAAATTTTCGTCTGACGTCACTTACGAGTACTTTTTAATGTAAACGGTTGATTTCACGCGCTAGTTTTAGTCGATTTTTGTAACGTCGTTAATCGTTATAATCTGAATGATGCTGTGGCACAAAGGAAGGCCTAAAGGCTGCAGCTAATGGTATACTCTATATTAGTAGGCAATGGCGCGCGCGTACGCAGCAGCTTTTCATTTGGCTTCATTAGTGAGCGGCTATTTGTCAGAGTTAACAAACGAGCGCTAGACGTGACCGCATTTAGAACTAAACGGACGCCTTGTGTCACGAGTAGCGTTTGTAGGCTATTGTTTGCAGTTGATTAGAAGTCACGTGACCACGAACACACACAAACACAGACGAACACCACCGATGGAAACAGTATCTCCGCCATTCACTCTATTCACTTGGCCCAGGATCATGGAAGATCATGATAGGGGATGCTGCCAATCTGGAATGGACACAGCATTGGCATGACAGTTTGCATTCGGGGAAAAGTATATAGAAAAGTCGACTCTTTGGTTGCGCCTCCTTATACAGTCTGCATAAATGGCTTCTTTCTCCCGAACTATAACAGTTGGGAGTGAATAATTGCACTGACTTGTCACGCGCCGATAGCGACCATGCCTGTCGTGCGTGATAAATGTCAGCAATATCAGCGACACGCGAATTGCTTGAGATACCGTCGACACCAGACGGCGCCTCGAACTAAATACATTGCTCTCCGATTGCAATCAGGAATTCAAGATGAACGTGTCATCGTTGTCATATAGAATATTTTGCCATTTTCATACCTGATGAACATTTATTTACTATAAATAATATTAAAATTTTCAAAACGTAGGCCTATGAATACTTGGCATAATCTTTGATAGCACGTTTGCAAGTTGTTTTTGCGTGTGTACATAGGAATGTTCAGTTTCTACGCGCAGCCGCAGTGCCACAGCGGCGCCACCATCGCCGAGTTCATCGAGAGCGCCGTGGCCGAGTCGCAGGCCGGCAGGTGTCTGTACTATCTGCGGCCGCGAGTGTCCGGTCAGCCGCCGGCGCCGGTCCGTCTGCTGCGACCACTGTCACGACTACGATGTATGCATTCGCTCCGCCATCTGTGCAAGTTCGCCATCCTGCGCTGTGTTAGACTAGATATGGTCGACCGTCTGCCGCTGTCGCCTCGCCTCAAGGAGTACATTAAGCGTAGCGGATGTGGTGTCGCCGTGCAGCAGGCCGTGACGACGGCCGTCAGCGACACAGCAGCCGCTGCCACACTACGCCGCGCTGAGGGCTTCCATTGCTAGCCCGAGGAAGCCCGGATAATGACGCTATCTATCCAGGCTTCCATTACTGCTAGTAACTCCATCAACTACACTACTTTCTCTTTCCTTAGCAGAAGTCTATAATTGCCCCCTCCTCTCTGGCCGAGGTGAGGCGCAAAAGGAGGTTTTCATACGTTCTTGGTCAGTCAGTCTTTGACAGCTGCATTACTCAAACACTGTGACAAAGTATACTGTGAATGTGTTGGACAACATGGCTTAAAAAGAAAGTACTTAGATTATGGTGACGATCTGGATTTTTCTGTAGATTCTGGATTAATTTTTTTGGATGTTTACCCTTGTGAGATAGCAGGATATGCAGGTATAGGTGAAGTAAGCTAAAACATGTGCGAAAATCTTTTTGCAAATACTTTGCGTATAGGCTACGTGTTGCAGTACTTATAATACGACTGCCTCAATTGCTGATTGTCGTGTATTGATGGTTTTCGAATTTGTGACGTGTTTGCCAAGCAAATAAGGTGCGGTACGACGCGATTGTCGTATGCCTTTTGCCTTCCTGCGCTTTGCTTCCGCCAAAACTCAAGTGCTAATTTTATAGTTCTAACACACGTTTATAAACGCTTTTTAAATATTTTTTTCACACAACGGGTATTAAACGTTTTTTTTAAATAGCAAAGTTTTTGGTTTTTGTTTGACGTTGAACGATCGGCGTAGAAATGACGGAATTTCAAATATTTATGTATACGTATAACGTCGAGAAACCATGCAATTGTAGGCGTATTGCAAACTTGTGCGACAGAGAGTACAGCAGTTTAAGTTTAAACTCAATCTGTTTCGATTTGTTGTGGCTGTACAACAAATCCACAAGACTGCAAGAACTCGAAGTAGTGGTGCTTGGACTTTAGAGTCACTTCAGTTTATTGTTGCTATTATAATACGGCCTATAACTCGGCTTCCAGATGTGCTTTGGATACGACATTAAACTACTAGTCTGGTTTGGTTTGCTATAGAGGGTGGGCCAAAAAAATGGCACAAAATTTTTATACGCCAATAACTTTATCAAATATTAACCAATTTTCAAAATTTTTATACTGTCGGAAAAAGGATAAAATTTGCAGTAACACTATTACTAAAGATCACACCACACTTCAAGTGTGTCGCTACACTACCTAGTGAAATATTAATATCTTCAAAGCAACAGTTGAAAACAAGGCGATAGCTGTAGCAACACATTTTTTTTAAAATTACAACAAAACAACCTGTTTATTGCCTCAGTTATTGTCCAAAGCAACTGTGATATCTCGCAGTTTTCACATCAAATGTTCAGTTTGTCCGCCTTGCTGCTGGACTACGCACTCAAGCTGATGACGCCACTGACCAATAGCGCAATCAACCAAACGCTGCGACAGTTTGCCCCACTCAGTGCTCCAGAATTGTCGTGAATTGTCA
>Ga0209454_1002302_pt1 | contig 12889 bp, 4 predicted proteins | sample WorMetHERISLAND1_2_FD_187400 | JGI IMG/M metagenome (GOLD analysis project Ga0209454, IMG submission 187400) | Marine gutless worms symbiont microbial communities from Max Planck institute for Marine Microbiology, Germany - Olavius geniculatus... | ecosystem: Host-associated > Annelida >...
CGCCGTCGTCGCAGTGTTTTAGTGCCGCCCAAAGTCAGCGCGGACGGGACGCGCCGCGCCGTTCGGTGCCGCCCAACGTTAATGGCTGTCGACTTCCGTCGTTTTCTGTCGTCGCCTATTACCTACGACACATTACATTATATCTTTACTTTTTAGTCAATGTCAGATCCGGCCGGTGACCATGACTTAACTGATCGGTATAAAAATGCGCCGTTTGTAGCCTAGGGCCTATAGGCCGACGCGAAACTGTATTTTGACGGTATCGTTAGTTCGATTGCGCTCTGGTCATTTCGCCGTTTCAACACCCGTCCATTGCAGTTCTGTGTCTGTAAGTATCTGTACGTATAACGGAATATATTCATAAATGCCGTCCAAACAAAACTTCAATAATAGGTTAGTTTCTTAACTTTATTTCCTTTTTTACGATAATAGAAGGCAAGTTTTCGCAAGTTGTACGATTTACAGATTAAGTAAATCTTTTACTTGCGTCCAACAGCCAAAATAACTTAGAATTTTCCACGCAATCAGATATCTACCGTATATTAACCAGTGCTTTTACACGCTATAATAACCATTTTTATTCTGATATTGTTTAATTAAATTTCTTTAAATTTCTTTACATAGGCTGCCGGTATTGCTGGTTCAAGTGCAACCAAGGTCAAACCAAGGTTATTGATTGAGCTTTTAAGGCTCAGATTAATACTGAAACTTTGGATTTTTTTTAAACCAAGAAAATACAGTTCCAAGATTAACGCACTTCGGCTATCATATTTTCTGTGCGTATGCTATTGCAATGTTCTACGAATCACTTCTCGATTAATTAATTCCCTTATTGTTTTCGTTTGCGTGCGACAAGTTGACGTCATTATCATCATCATCAGCAGCAGCAGCAACAACAACAACAACAGCAGTGGAGTACTGTATTGAGAGATGTTCTCGGAGCGCGACTTGGACACGGTACTGTACGGCTACTTGCGACCTGCCTACGACCCGTTGAATGCAATGAGTCCGGGACACGCCCTGTCGGGTCTGCGTGTCGAACAACTCAGCTACGGTCAGTATAGGCCTTCCTGTCCGCATCACCCACAGTTGATTCAGGTAACTGAAGACCTTGGGCGGGATGCTCATGTTCCACTTTCAGACGTTTGCCGTTGAGCCCGTAGATGTGACAGGCACACGGACGGACGGACGGGCGGTCGGCGTTCGTGCTAAAATACTTTGTCTTTGAATATACTCATACGATAACTATTAAGTTATATGAATTCACGATGATCAAAATGTAATCCTTATTGACTGATTTCAATGATTTGTTGACGTTACGGCAGCCACTGCAGTTTTCGTCGGTACGACTGTCTGTTAAGTGTCACTGCAGCCGACAGTAGGCCTAGGCCTAAGTAGTCATAGTCATGAAAAAGTAAGCAAGAGGAGTCCCCGTCTCGGTTCATCGACTTGCCTTGTTTTTCCTTATGTGTGTCGCATTCTTGATCCACCGATCCATCCTCTTGCTTTCCCTGTCGATCATTTTGGCGCGGTCCCAGTACCAATAGGGCCTAGATGTTGCATTTTGGCGAATTCATATAGCTCATCATAAAATGTTGTTTAAAAGCTTTCGTTTTCTGTTTTAAGCGCGGGCGAGTGTACTGTGTATTATTGAGCAGGAATGGAGCGTATACTGGCAGGCAATGGTAGTTACGGCGCACATCGCTGTGGGACGCCCAGACCTCCGGACCATTCCGCACTCCAGCTGCCTGATGGTACGTTTAACTCAATTGTATACAGATCTTCCCACGACTAAGCGCCAACTCCTTCTGTTTCGATTTGCTGCGAATTTCGTCATCGCATCTTTTAAATTTGATTTCAGTGACGTAAACAAGGGAGGCCAAAAGGCCCAGGCCCTCCATTGTATTTTTTTGTATTTGTTGTTAAAATAGATATTATAGATTTGGGATAATAATTAAAATAATGTTGCCGCCAGACGTCATATTTGAAGACTATATGCACCGTATTAAATTTAGGCTGGCGCTCTGCTCCGGACTCCGCTGCGGGAGTTCGCAGCGCTCTCCCAGCCACTTTAGCTGGAACTTAGAAGTCCTACTTCTAAGAGAAAGGCGAGAGAAAAAGAGGGAAAGGAAAGAAAAAAGGAAAAAAGGAGGGGACGACAGGAGAGAGGAAAGAGAAGAAAAGAACAGAAGGGAGGGAAAGTATTATATTGAAAGATTTTCACGCAGCGCGACTTGGACACTGTGCTCTGCGGCTACGTGCGACCTGCCCAAATTCACAGGCTTCCAAATTGACATTCCACCTACGCCATTGTTTGGTTTTAACCAGTTGTTTTGAATTAAAATTTTTATACTGCGCGATGGCCTGTTTTGTTTTGTAATCTGCGCCACTAGGATATGGCAATGATGTTAAAGATGCGCTGGTGGGCGGTGTATGATGTGAAGGGTTGGAAATCAGGAGAACGACTCTGGCTGGACTGTGGCATTACAGTGTTCATTGTGTGTCGTCGAGAGGTCTGCCAAGAGGAACTCGTTTTGGTCCGTACTCAGGCCGTGTCGTCAGCATCACTGAAATCAAGTTCAGTGACGACAACAGCTTCATGTGGGAGGTTTCTCTTTTGAACCATGTCTGTCCGTCTCTGGGTCTGTCTGTCTGTTTCTCTGTGCATCGCTGTCTCTCTGTCTGTCTGCTCGTTTGTTGGCAAGCGTATTTACACGTATCTACGTTTTAAAAATCAGTTCTCTAAAAACTTAACATCGTCTTTCCATTCATGGATTGAAAAATAAAGGCAATTTAGTGGCTTTAACGGTGTGTACGCTATAGCTCATAATGTGAACCCATCTCGGCGCCAGAGAGCGTCACCTGTCACGTTAGATCGAGATCATACGAAATGCGGGTAAACGCGTCCCGTTTTAACCGCAACCAAACAATGCAAGCCAGTATACTCGACTTATCTACCCCGAAAGGATGGAAGGCTGAGTTGATAACTTTTGTGCGGTTCGTTAATAAGCCCCTATTTCGAGGTCGTTTACCTGACCCATCCAGGTAGTGACCGGGCTTGACTTAGCAAATCCGTTGATGAAAGCCAACGCGTTAACAACCACGCCAAGCCGTCACTGTGTGTATGTATCGTGTAGCCATTGTATCAGGTGTTTGGCGAGGACGGTCAACTGCGTCATTTTGTGGACGGTCGCGGCAGCAGCAGTAGCTGGATGTCTTACGTCAACTGTGCCCGTTGTCCTGCCGAAGAGAATCTGAGCATGGTTCAGTCACGTGACGGCAATCTCTACTATGACGTCATCGGCGACATACCCTGCAACACCGAACTGCTGGTCTCAAGCCGTATTTACTTCATAGCCACTCTGTCTAACTTTTAAGTTTTTTCTCTTAAGCTCTCAGTTTTTCCTAGACTAGCGCTTAGTTATCTACTGATCTGGCTGTGAAACAAACTATTACTTTTAGGCTACCGGTAGTGCTAGCTTGCTCAATTAACACAATTTGTGCTGTTTTTGGCTTAGTAGTTTTATATCCCGTTTACACGATGACACTATAACTCGATGAGCGCTCGAAAAGCGCTCATCAAGCCATTTTAAGTGTTTAAATTGCAATGGCATAGCTTGTCAAGCATTTACCAATCCTTCATCAAGCACACATTGAGCTGCCTTGGTGACTGCTTGATGTGTGTTTGGTGAATGCTTGATAAATGTTTGTCGAAGCAGCTTGATGAACCAGCTTCATCGTTTAATTGAGGTATTAGTTTTAGACATAGTCACCCTGTCTTTGCACGTAATAAAGTAGCAGAATTTTGGGTGAGTTAAAAACATATTTATTTATTTCGATGACAAATGTCGAAAATATTCGTGCAAAAATATCAAAATCTAACAATGGGTCTTCAAATTACAATCGATAATGACGGGGATTCTTTTTGAGACACAGTATAGATTTGCTTAGAATACTAAACATAACTATAACTAAACTCTGAAAAAGTTGAAAGCCAAATTTGTTAGACTTGCGTTAGGGTCTATAACAATGCAAAAGCACAAAATTAACGCCTTGTTATCTAATGGGGTGTTTACACGATCCAGCAAACGTCCAACAAACTTCTAACAAATGTATTCAAAATACACGTGCTAATGCTGGACGTTTGCTAGACGTTTGCTGGATCGTGTAAACACCCTATAAGCGGTAGCTTTGTTTTTGTTGTTTCAGTCAACATAGGCGAATTGGTCGTTTTTGAACCACGGTGTAGCCTATGTATATACACTGTGTCCGAAAAAAGCAATCCCCTAAACATCGTGCAATAAAAATGTCAAATCTAAACGAATTTTAAAAAAAAATTATACACGGGATTATCAATAAATTGTTAAAGCTATCACTAAATTTCGTTAAAAATAACATTTCTTAGCGGAGTTATTAATTTTTGAATATTGGTAACAAAATATCTCTGTTACCAATATAGCGTTACATAAGTTAACCCTTCTGTTAATGTACATTTGCGTAACTTTAACAAGCAGCATCTGATTCTAGCGAAATTCAAATTATTGAACATCAATAATGCATCATATATTGGCAATCAAAGTGCAAAATTTTGTTAAAACTGCGAAAATAAAGAATATTTACAACAGCTTTAGTGAGGTCACCCCAAAACACTTTACTTTTGGGTTTTTATTTCTGACTTTTCCACGAAGATCTGAGACTAAAACGTTTTGGCATGACCTCACAAAAGCCGCTGTAACTGTTGTTTGCTTTGGCAAATTTGTCTGTAATTTGGCAGTTTGATTGCCGCCGGATGATGCATTGTTAGTGTAAAATTTTTACCAGAATCAGACGTTGTTTGTTAAAGTTAAGCAAATGTATAGTAACAGAGGGGCTTACTTATGTAACGCCATATTGGTAACGAAATTATTTTGTTATTGATATTCAACCTTTAATAACTACGCTAAAAATGATATTTTTCAACGAAATTTGGTGATCGTTTAAGCAGTTTATTGTAAATATAGCGCACGAAATTTTATTCAGATTCGTTCAGATTTGACATTTTTATTGCACGATGACTAGGGAGTTACTTTTTTGTCGGACACAGTGTACTTGGCGTGCAGGTGTGGTACAGCGTACAGTGTTACGAACAGTTTATGGGAATTCCCATAGCACTGTGCGGTGATGTTCGTGACGTCATCATGACGTCATACATACGCGGCGGCAATTTTTCTCAAGGTAAATATTATATAACTTTTTGTTATACAAGTATACGCTTTACTTACTGTCATGTGTCATGAGTGACGTTTTTGTTGCGTTTGACTGCTGTGAACAGGTAAATGTATGCCTAAAGTAAATCACCCATAGTCATCAGCGTTCTCTCACAGTCTGTGACTGATGCGAGCGGTGCTTATCGGCGTTTTCATGGACCGACCCCGAGCCGGCAGTGAGTGAAAAAGCAACTCAGATGACGGAGGGCCAGTCCTCAGACTTTCCATATACTGCCGTAACCTCCCCGGCGTATGTCTTGGTGACAGAGGCACATGTGTATGAACAACTTGCCCAAGGTTGTTACTTGGCAATGGAACGGCCAGGAGTCGAACCAGCGACATCGCAATTACTAGTCCGACGCGCTACCGTTAGACTATTAATTCAAAGTTCAAACTTTCAGTACTGAAGATTACCGGACGTCGAAAAACCCTCAAGAAAATGACGCATATCTCGGGTGCGTGATTGCGGTTTGTGTGGCGGTTTATGACCCAATTTACTCTCAATGTCTGTGTTTTAAGACGCTCGTCAGTCGTCAGCTCAACGGACGGCCGCATATTATGGCGCCGCCACGTTTTTTTCGTTTACTGACACCGTGCAGGTGGGCTGAGCGCCAACAACACAGAGACAACTGATGGCTACCAGTGCGAGAACTGCGGCAAGGTTTTTGCTTACCGGTATTACCGTGACAAGCACATGCGTATTAGTAGTAGTGGTAGTTGTTGTTGTTGTTGTAGTCGTGACAAGCACATGAAGTACACGCGTTGCATTGACCACGGTGATCGACAGTTTCCGTGCCAACTATGTACCAGGTTATTCACGCAACAGTCTTTTGTATTGTGTCAACGTAATTGCTATGATGCAGTTATATTAAAATTTACATACTTATAGGCAAAGATCCGCTGAGAGAAGTTTTTTTTACGCGAAACTTGAAATTCGCTGCCTGACAGTCTTCGTGACCCAGAACTGAGTCTCCATCGACACTTTCAAACGTCAGTTAAAAACATGCCTTTTGCGAAATATTGACGACAAATGTATTAAGCGCGTTGAAGATTTTTTGAGTATGCGCTATATAAATTTACACTTTACTTTACTTACTTACTTACTTACAGACTCGTCAAAATAAGAAACTCTATAGAAACTTCTGCGTTGGTTCAGTCAAGGTGTACGATAAGTTTACATCGTCGCGTCGTTTGGTGTTTACATTGGTGGCCAGCGTTGATGAGCGTTCGCTTTTCTAGCAGCTGGTCTCATTATGAATAATTTGCGTAATTATTTGTGGCAAAACAATATTATTGTTGTTTGTGTGGTGGTGATGCGCGTTGAGGTCATTTGAAAAGCGAGATCGACTGCGTATTCATGTGCTGCACGTGCACGAAAAGCATCAGCCTCATCGCTGCACCATCTGCGGCAAATCTTTCAGTCAGTCTTCCAGTCTCAACAAACACACGAGGGTACGCCTACCGAATTCAATTTGTCTTCTTACTTTCTATCATTACTCTGCTTCTCCCTTCGGTGCTGGATTAAGGCCAAGGCGGTTGGGGATATAGCATGCGTCCCCGGACTTCCACACATTACGGGCCCACGCCAGCGGCGTCGTGAGTCAAAAAAATAAATGAGGCAAAAGTTGCAATTTTTCCACAAAATTCCGACAGAGAGCGGCAAATTTCCACGACAGAAAATATTATGGGTGCTTGAAATTTTAATTTTTTTCTCAAATTTTGCCAAAATGGGGGTTTTCGGCCCCGTATTTTGCGTTTTGAAAAAAACGTTTCTGACAAGATGATTTTCGGACAAGGTTCCCACAGCTTAAAATTAAAGGAGTGATGGCAAATCGTCTTCTTTCTTCCCCGTTCTTTCGCAACACATTTCTGACAGTGTTTCAATGTGTTTTACATGTCATTTAAACACAGCCAAACTAAGTAGAATCGGTGACAATGATGACTGCATGTCAGGTGCACAGTGGAGAGAGACCGTACAAATGTGTCTATTGTGGCAAAGCTTTCACTGCTTCGAGCATCTTACGAACTCACATTCGGCAGCACTCCGGCGAAAAACCTTTCAAGGTAACAATAACAGTAACGGACGTATTTTTGATATTTCTATCTAAATGTCAGGAATGTTTCTACCGAACGCAACACTCTAGGCATTACTGATTCCTGCATATACCCCGATATAGTTGCGTTTGTGGCCATATTTTTTTCCAAAAGAAATAATATTGCCTCATAGGCATATGTGCAAGGCATGGTATGCCGAGCTTTCTGCTGGTAAGCCTGTAGTGTATTTTGCGTCATAGTGTACCTTCGTATTTTCGGTAAAATAAAATTAAATTCGGGCTTATTTTTTACTTAAATATCTTAAGTCCATTTCCCTAAAATTATTTATCTTTCGGATATAAATAATAAATATTATAAATTCATATCTTTCGCTAAAAAGGTCATCAAACGTCGCCTTTTAGTATGGTATAAAGCCACATAGTTGCTGTCGGAGCTCCCTGTAAATACGTTATGTAACAATTGCTATAAAATACGTTATATTATAACAATGGCAGTCACGTGATATGCAACCTAGGCTCTTTTGGCCGGCTGCGGCAGTATAAAAGGCGAAGCGCAGTGATGACAACTGATCAGTTTGATCGAGAGCTCGGATAGAACACATCGACTGAGAAGGTGCCGAGCCTTCGCCTTCCCAAACGAAGCAACGAAAACCAACGAAACACTTTACTTCCAAACAAAATTTGCTGTTCAATAATAACTATATCTCTGTCCATTCACGGTCATTTCACGAAGCCCCTTTCGTCGGCAACCCTTCGTTTAACACGAACTCATTACCAGCATGGGTAACCACCTATCTTTCGGTGCCGAAGGTACCCATGAAGCTGAGATCTTGCAATCACCCAGTACGAAAGACGAAGCGAAAGCAGCGGGTGGTTACAAGCCTACTGTTAACAGTTTTGCAAAAGTTTTGTATAGGCCTATATGCGTAACGACGGTGACAATTGAAAATCTGCTCTACAGCTGAGTCGGGTCGGCGTCGTAGATTTGAACTGGCCGTTTGAGTACCTCTGCTGAAGCGAAACGAACAAAGAGGCTATGTTTTGGGTTTGTCTATTTTGAACGGATCTTCGGGACAATGTGTGGAAGGGTTGGGCCTGCCGAAAGCGGGATTGTTTAGATATCGTTGGCCATATAGTTTTTTGATGATTGTTTAAATATAGGATTTTTTACTGCAAAGCTAAGTTTTTTTTACTTAAACACTTTCTTTTTTTCCTATTTTAGTTATGTTAGTTTACTTTCTGTGTAGAGTGTACTTTTTACTTTCTGTATGGCGAATAAGGATGGATATTAAATCCAGGTTGCAGCATCATTCTGTGCGGATATTTGAGATCTGATCGCTTGTTGTTATTGTTGTTGACGATGCGTCTGCAGTGCAAACACTGTGGTCGAGTGTTCGCGTCGCACGCCGCTCACGACAGTCACGTGAGAAGAATTCACCAATCACAAACGCTGTCGGCTTCACGTGGTCACGACCAGGGTCACGTGCAGACTCCACAGCAGCCGTCGACGTACAGAAACCGATATTAGCTGCGAACAGGAACTGTCATAAGCTCTAGCGCGTCTCATGAGCATTAGCCAAGATTTATTGTTATGTCTTCCTAAAAGCACTGCTCAAGCCAACATACGAGTTTTTCAGTTTTTTTTTTGAAAAGACCGCGGGCACATTAGCGGCTACGGTGCTGCAATTGACTTCTTTCTGCAGCGTTCGGAACCTAGCGCTAGAACAAGAGTTAGTGTCTGTGTCTGTATTGTGCTGGGCTTATCAGAAGTCTGCTTCATCGTTTTCAAACCAGCTGTTCAGCTATTCACGGGCATCATAGTACTGCTTACAACCAGCGTATTTCTATCGGTCTGTCTATAGAGACGCCTGCGCGGCCGCTATCTATCCTATTCGCTCATTCACAGCTTAGCTAACAATACAAACCAACTTTGCACGGCTTACATCACTCCGCTAATATCACCAGAAATCACCGCGCTGACTTAACGAGGGTCGTCACTAATTATTGCTCGCCTGAATAGCAGACGTAAAATCCTTCCCGAGCCATAGGACGGCGGACGGTGATCTGAGTTACCTTAGCCTTCAGTCGGACACCAGCTTACACTGCGAGACCACACATACGCTACTGTTGCTTTTCTGAGATGTTGCCACAAAATGCTAAAAGCAAACATTAGAAAAAAAGCAACGACAATAACAAAATAGCCAACAGGTTACTTTTGGAAGCATACATTTCAGTCTGAAAAAAACAGCAGTAGATAAATTCTGATATCACAAGAAAAATCGAACTAAACCCTTCACAAAAATTTCGAATCATCAAAAAACACTGCAAATGACAGAAATCTTTCAATAAACACATCAGATCAGGAGGGGGAGACACAAATCAACGCGTATTCTGTCGTAATATAAATCCGGACAAGATCATAGCCAACATTTTACTTTGAGGTTCGTTTAACTTTTCCCTTGCCTTTCTCTTTCTTTTTTCTCTCACTTGCTTTTCCTCACTAGCCCTTTGCTTTCCTTGTCTTTCCCATTTCTTCCCCCAAATGTGGGGAAACGCACTAAGCATTTAGACACAAATACGGCTGTCAAAACGCATCTCGCGTGGCAACGTTTTCCAGTCGTTTTGTGCCATGTAGATGACATTGTTTTGATCAATTGGCCCTAGAAACTTGCACGCTAGAAACAGTAGGCAAGCTAGGCTATGTTTCTGTTGATAAAATATCTAGCGAAAAAAACCAACATTTCGCTTGGAAAGAGTTGAAGCCATTAACCGCCCCCTAAATATGGCATTAAATCCAGATTCTATATTTTGAGCAAAATATTAACAAGCACAAAAATCAAATGGCAGACAAACCATAAATAACAAAAAACACCTAAAAAGTAAGTAATATTATGTTTTATTTTACGGAAACGGCAACTGTAAGTAAAAAATAATTAAGTAAGTAAACATACAACTGCAAAACTGTACAAATTCAAGTGTGTATTTTAAAACAGAAGCGACGAAAAAAACGCCAGAAAGACGTAGCAAAATAGCAGTAATATACCTGGCAATACATAAAATGTTGTTACCCAAGTTTCATGAATTTATATTTTTATTAAATAAATTTGCATCAGTGTTTAGTAAAGATCCGACCACAGCTAAAATGCGTCGCAATGCTTAGTTTGTTATAATTATGAAAAATGCTAGCAATAATACTTGATGCTGTAATACCGCTAGTAGTGTCACTTTTTGCAAATTTAATGCTAAATGTTTCAGTAAAAATGTTACGAAAATCAATCAAAATTTGATAGTGTTATAGCAAAAAATTTGGTGGCCGTCTTTTGTGCACCACCCGGTATAAAACTGCGTAGCAGTGGCAACTTACTAGAAGAACGCAAAGTCAGCAAATTTTCGCCATGCAATGTGTGATTACACACTACAGCACACACGTAGCCTACTATAGCTACTACTCAATAAATTACGCATAAGATATCAACAAACAACTACAAAGTTAACTATGTACAGCATATCCTGTAAAAACTAAACCAAACAAGGCACTATTTAGGCCTATATCTATGCAGATTTCTTGCTGGCGGAGGCCTAGGCGTGGTAGACTAAAAAATAACAATAAACAGTAAATAATTACAACTCAACTACTCAAATAGTTAAATCAATTTCACAAATTAGTTACGAACCAGTTAGACTAGTAGTTAATCAACTTACTAGCCAGTAGGCGATGTGGCTCGCGACTGCTAGCCACAGATATGCTGTCTGACAACAAGGGTCGCTTACAGCTGTCACGAGCCAATAAATACGGATAAAGCTGCTGTACAACGAGGTCGATACAATGGAATTCCTTAAGACGGCAGAAGTCAGTAAACAGTCTCTGATCAGTGTCTCACAGCTGATGCAATATTCTTCAAGTCTAGGTTACAACTTTACATTTTAAACAAACTTTACTAATCGACCTCAGTAAAACGGACGGTGTACAGCCTGCACTATATTTAGACACAAATGTCACTAATAAGTTAAAGTCGCTAAAAATACAAACAGAATATGTTAAATATTCAAGTTCAACAAACTAGCGCCCGACCAGCGTCTGTGTAAAACGAAACGAGAAATTGAGGCCTATACAAGGTGCATCGATAAACGACAGTGGCGTCATTTCAGTAATAATTCCAGGTCTCTGTCTACGTAACGTATTGTTCTTACAGCAGTAACACTGTTTCAAAGGTATGATTTACATAGAAAAAATTAAAATTATAAATCCTTGAGGGGTCCATAGACCCCTCCAGCCCCCTAAATGACGCCACTGATAAAGGAAGTGTTTTCATGAAGGTTAAAACGTCACCAGCTAAACGACATCATCATCATCATTACTACGACACCGAGTTCAGACACACGGGCACATAATCGCACATACCCTGAAAAAACCCAAAAACCCACCTGAGAAATCCCACCCCAAACTTAGTCCAATTTTAATTTCTTGTGCCACTAATGATGACATATTTTCAAAAAGATTAAGTTCTTTCCTTAAAACCTATAAATTTGCATTTTTGGGTTATTTACTTAACGTGGACAATATCTATACAACTTAACACTCATGAAAACCGCAGTCAGAACCCATAAAATTGAGTCTTTTAAAAAAATCCGGGTTTAACCCCCAAAACTAATAGAAGCCAACTATTTGGGCTTTTTCAACCTTGCTGCGGCGCCAGCAGTAAACATGTATACATACACGTTGAGGTGTTACAATAAGTCTAACGAAACTAACCGAAGCAACTTTGGCACTAAGCAGCATTGCTGCCAATATTACGTTATTTCACGCATGAATGGAACGTTGTACAGGTCGAAATTCCTACATATCACAGGCTGAACGGTAGTTCAAGCCATGTGTTAACGGCGACTTTTCTTTCTTATGGGAAAGCCAAAAATTTGACCCCCACAGAATCAAAACCCCTGATCTGATTGAGATAAAATTTGGCACGGTTGATAACGTTGGCTAGATGACCCCTCATGCAAAATTTCATGTAAATCTGCGCAAGGGGGGGGGCTTCTCAGCAAATAGGTGAAATATACGCAAAAATTTTTCTAGCTGTACATATACCTTTTTTCAGAAACTCACCTACAGGTCAGACAAAAGGTGACATTATTCAGCAGCACATTGACGCACATTCAGTGTGATGCGGGCAATATCACCTTTTGTAATTTTTGCTGTTTTCGATGTGCAAGTCCTTAAATGTTGCCGTTAACAAGTGTATTAACTGATGTTTTGTACATTTATTGTCTATAATAACCATCCAGCTATATCTGCATCTATTTAGCTACAATTTGTTATGTGAATTTTGCCTGCATGCCCCACTAGCTGCACTAGTAGGTTATCAAAACGTTATCCCACTCTACAGGGTGGTCCAAAAAAAAACCGCACAAAGTTAATGACACCATAATTTTGCAACCATACGTATAGATCATGTGGTTTTCCGCAAAATGTTCCAAAAAAAATTTCTTACATGACTAAAGTCAATATTTGAATACAGCAGTTAAATATTCTTTGTTATTGCCGCTGGAAATTGAACTGTGCAAAAAAGTATTACCCTCGACACTGCAGTC
>Ga0209454_1002303_pt1 | contig 12888 bp, 8 predicted proteins | sample WorMetHERISLAND1_2_FD_187400 | JGI IMG/M metagenome (GOLD analysis project Ga0209454, IMG submission 187400) | Marine gutless worms symbiont microbial communities from Max Planck institute for Marine Microbiology, Germany - Olavius geniculatus... | ecosystem: Host-associated > Annelida >...
CCCTTAACAAACTTCCGCCTCTTATTTTTTATCCCGCCCAAATTTTTTACTGGGCAAACTACATCCTCAACAAAACTTCCCCCTATATTTCACTTCTCTTTGATTTTTCCATTTTCTTCTAACAAATTTTTTTTAAATTTTTACTTTCCTTCTACTTTTCAATCTACACCTTTAATAAAATTTTTTCTGGAGGAAAAAGAAGCCCAAAATAGAGGGAAAAATTGAGTCAGAAATTGGGGGAACCAGAGCCCAAAACGGGGGGAAGTTGCGCCCGATTTCGATTCCAGATTTGAGGGGATAGAAGCCATTGCCGGTGGGGGAGCTCACAGCGTTCTCCAGACTTCCTAGCTGGATTTAATGGGTCTTATTACCAAAACAAAAAAGATGAGGGCCAAAAAACGTAGAAGGAAAAAAGTCAGGAAAAAGAGGAGCGACGGAGAGGGACGGAAAGGAGGGGAAGGGAGGTAAAGTCAGAGGAGAAGGGAGGGTGGTATAGGGGGATCATCACCCGCATCGGCAATATGATAATTTGGCAGGCAATTAGCGGACTATCTCTTGAGTCTTGACACGTCTGCGTGGTTGTCATAATTAATCTTCCGCCAGCGATTTAATGATGCTGCACCTGCTATATCGCAGCTGACAATCATCAGTTTCAATTCTCGACCAATCACAGCTCAAAATTGGAATTTTGAGCATCCACCTGTAATCTCCAGTCAAAAATATGAAGTGTTTGTCGAAAAATTACAATTTCCTGCTCCCGCCTGTTTTTTAGCGCACGACGTTGCTGAAATCGTCTGCTGGCGCTCAGTTAGTAATCTTCGTGCTGCTACAGCAGCTGTGTCACTGTCTCTACAGTGTGGGGCATAAAAACATCAAAATACTTTTGTGCATAACTTCAGCAAATGTTGAGCGATGCGTCGATAGAAATTAGTCTGCAGTGTCTTATGCAAATTATCCACAAAGTACGATCAAATTTACTTATTAATTTAAAATGGTCATTCGTGCAAGTTTTACAAGACGTCGACGATCTGAAGCAGCGGTTAATTTCTGCTTGGCAGAGTTCAAATTAACAAAGCATGATCGACATGGTGGCTGTTCAGTGGCGGCCAAAGCTGATGGCAGGTATATTCATGCTGTGTGGTCAACAGCTTGGACAACTAATTAATAATATTGAAATAGCCTAACTGTTGGTTTGTTAAACGGTTTTGTTTTTCTACACAGCCACTTTGTTGCGCGAACTTTAATTCAAAGGCAAACATTTACATTCTTCCATTTAAATTTGTCCAAAAACAGCTAGCCTACTTTACCTTTCGCAAGGGAATGCAGCGACGTTATTTTAATGAAGTTGGAAAAATGTTATCGCACTTCGTGGGTCTCTATTTTGTCCGAGACGCTTCATGTTAAATTATTTGGACAAAAATCGTTAAAGTGAAGTAAAGTTATGATAAAAAAAATTATGGTGCGTTTTTTGCTCCACGGTGTATGTTATATGCACACGGACTGCGTCAACGCCAGGTGACGTCCAACGGTAAAGTGCTTTCACATTGATTGCTGAGATTCGCGGAGGGGAGGGGGAATGCCACTCGGTGAGATGGGATGACACTGCTCGTGTAGTAGGGGAGAATATGACGGAAAAGGGGGAAGCGTAGTAGGGGGAAAAATTTGTCAATGTAACGACGGCGTATTGGTACGTACTATATGCCGCTGCGGTTGCAAACAGTAGCTGAAGGCTCGAGTCATTAGCAACAAACTTTCGACCACAAATTGCGCTAATTGCACGTTGCCATCTAGGCCCTAGGTAATACTGCTGCATACTCTTCCTATTTTCTGGGCTATCGAAAAAAATTTATTCTTGTCGGAAAATTTTCGTTCAGAAATGGATTTGGCGCTGAAAACCCCTAATTCTGGAATAAAAACTTAAGAGGAAAAGTGAAATTCTGAGCAGCCATATAATCACTGCTGTCGGAAATTTTTAATTGCAGCTGCATATCTGTAGCGGTTGTGTCGAGAATTTGCAAATTCCTACTTTTTTCGACAGTTCAGTCGCGACCGCGTCGCAGGCGTTAACTGAATTTCCCCATACGACTGTCGGGGATTTCGGCCGAAAATTTGGAAACCAAACACGTTTAGAATTTGTTCGGCGTTTCCCACTGACCGTGCGCGAAAACTGTCGTGGCCCGGTTTCCTTTCTGACCTTTCGCGAAAGTAGAGCGAAAAACAATACGATGACGTCGTAATTGAAAACTGAGTCACGACTGTGAGACTCGTTGAGTTGCATCGCGTCGTCAGTCCAATTATTCACACAAGTCTACGACGCAACTTGATGGAGGTCGTGAGTTCAACTCTTGGTCGGGTTGCTATCAAGTGGTTAGCACTTGGATGAGTGACTGCAGACTGGCAAACAGGCAAACCATCTCAGTACATAAAGCCTAGGCTAACCAACACCGAAATCAACTCAGCCTTTCATCCCTCCGGGGTAGGTAAATCGAGTATGGCCCTATCTGGCTAGGGTTATGGCGGGGTGCGTTCACCTGTGTCAGGTGGCAGGTAACGCGTGTGATCCCATATGGCAGGTGACGCTCCGCGGCAAGATATTGTTCTTAAGCAAACACGTGCACCACTGTTATTTTGTCTGTGTGCGTTGCTGTATAGATGATGAGGAGGAGTTCCAGTCGTGTGACGTCACCAGGGAATTTCCAGGCGGGTATTCCCGTGATGACGTCATGAGAACTGCCGTGAGTGGAGGTTCATCATGTAGTGATTCATCAGAATTGCAGACGTCTACTGCAGCGTACAACACTCACCGTAGCCAGGTATTAGCCTTACATGCGTATCTCAATAAATAGTTCAGCAAGTTACACCGTGTTGTAAACGGTCAAACTATGACTTCTGCATTTCACGAGGGAATGTAGCGACAGCTAGTATTAAGGTGAAGTGGACAAAACTAGTCATTTACGTCAAGTTTCTTCGTGATGTTGCGTGCAAAAAATTATAATAGTCGGCCAACGTTTTACGGAGCAATTAAAGATTAAAGTGGCTTGTTTTTAGGCGCGACAGCACGTAATGCTTCGAGCGTCACTCCTGGCTGTCGTCTAGGCATCAGTCTGGCCGTCTGTCAACGCCAGTGGTCTGAAAAATATCATTTGAATGTAAACCAGCCCATCCATCTTTAGGCTGAGAACTGGGGCCTAATTTACAAAACTTCCTATGAAGTTCTATAAGTTCTATAACATTTTTGTAGGTTTCGATCTGCCTAAGTTTCTTACATAAGTTATGCCAAATGTTTCCTAGGATTTTTTAAAAGTTGCATCTCATTCCGACTCTATTCCTACGTCAGACTTCTCGCGTTGATCTTCCCTAAAAACGACCTAAGAATATGTCTGTAAAGTAAACCGTTGTTGTTGTTACGGCGTGCGAAGGTGTCCGGTGACGACGATGACGTCACGCCGGCTGATGATGACGTCATATCCGCTGATGCGTCATACTCGTGTCACGTCTGTCGTCTCACGCTCAAATCACTCCAGGTAAACACTAGCTAACTGCGACGTCATTCTATGACGTCATGTCGATATCCCCATTGGCAAGGGGGACAAATCCCTCAATGTTTGGACTAGAGAATGTCCCCTTCCCTAATTATTATTTGACCAGTAATGGGCTGCAGTAATGTACAGACTTTTCAGCCATGCAACATTTCGGCTAGTCGATTCTCAGAAAAATCACTCAAATTGCTGCCGTAAGATGCCATTATTTTAAGGCTAATGCACCAAATTCGATTTCAGTTGGAAAGACACGACCGCATAGCACTGCCTATTGTAAACATGTCGTTGACTCCTTGTGATTATGTGCTGCAGGAATTTGTGGGTCACATGACGTCGAAAGGTCACGTGATGCAGATGAATGACGTCATCAGGGAGCACGTGAGCCGAACGCGCCAACAACTACGAACACTGAGGCGACAACGAAGACAACAACGACAATGACAGCACAGACAGAGACAGTGCGTGGCCCATAGGCGCTGATCTCTGTCTGCGGTTGGGGCATACATTAATTAATCCCCTCGTTTCTTTCCATTTCTCTGGCCACGTCACCTGCCCAAGTCCCTCCCCCTCTTTCGCTCACTTCAGAAGCAGAGCCCCTGCTTTCCAGCCAATGGAGAGTGCTTATAAGCTCCCTCAGCGGTTTCTGAGGCTGAACGAACTGAATTCGGTACAATTTGGTTGTAAATAAATATGACATCTGGTGGCAACAATTCTAATCATTTACCTCAGAACTGATCAACCAAAATGCTGCATAAATGAAGACTGTAAGTAACTGCGATTGCTTAACAACTATGGAGGGGACACTTGTCCCCCCTAGACTAAATATTGGGGAACATGTCCCTAATGTTCCATAGGACTAAACGCCCATGCAGTCGCCGATTCGGACGGCCAGCGCACATGGCTCCTAAACTCAGGAGAATTTTGCAAAAAAGAAACAAAAAGTGACGATGACGAAAACAATGACAAACCGAACTTCAAGTTAGCTCCAAGACTTTAAGCCGCTCAACCCCTGACCCTCATACCAGTACACAGTGACTCTGTCACAGAGCTCTGTTATGCATCTGCTTGTTTAAAGGTGCGTTCTCTCTGCGCGCGTTAACGCGCGTAACGAGCCGTACGGTGCGTGATGCGCGTTAACGTGCGCGGACGACCTCAAATGTATGCGCTCTTCTAGGGTGAGGTAGCGCTTGGATTAGGGCTTGATTGAACAGTCAGTTGAGATTGTCTGCACGCGCAGTGAGAACGCACCTTAAGGAACAATCCATTCCAGGATTTGCGTTTGTGCAGCAACGTACTTGTTTACTGAGTATCAGTGATTGCAATCCCAGGATTAAATTCTCAATCCCGGTATAATGTATAATTTCCACTCCCCCAGTTGTTATTATATGTATAAAAATAAATCTGCAGTGCATATTATACATATAATTTACACCCCCAGATATTATTATACGTGTAGTTTGCACTCCTCTTGTATAATAATAATAGGGTGTTTACACGATCCAGCAAAATTCAAAATGCACGTGCTAATGCTGGACGTTTGCTGGACCGTGTAAACACCCCGTAACTCCCATCGCCCTTGTCTGCACAGAGGTGTGATAAACCGTATAGACGACTCAATCGGCGGCGCAGTACGTTCAAGTATGTTCAGCGGGTATTAAATTATACGCATAATATTCACTGGGGATTCATTATCATACGGTAGTTATTATTATACATTACACCAGGATCCGAGATTGAGAAATTTGTAATCCCGTTTTAGGATTAGGCTTACAGATTCATCCTTATTTTAGTATTCTCAAAATAAACTTATTTCATGCAGAGGCCCCTACGGATGGCATTTGGAAGCGACTGTGACTGTCAAATACATATCGCATTGCACAGCAATGAGTAGGACTCTATCGCACATGGAATATTTCATTCGTCCGATGGCTAAAACTGTTATTACTGTAGTATCATTCAACACGGGAAAAGTAGAATTTTAAAGAATTTTGGTAATCCTGAAATCCTGGACTGGAACGCCACCAATTCTAGGATTTGGGATTGGCCAAAAACATCCGGGATTATAAAATCTGAGCCCCGGGATAACAATCCTTACTGATTATGTGCACAACTAGCAAGATGCAACTACGCCAGACTCACGATAAACAATAAAAATGATAGTGCATAGGCTAATCAGAACTACATTCAGAGATTTTTTGTATGTTTATATAGCCAGTTTACATCACTCTAGAACAAATGGAATTCTCACAAGATGTGTGCACAAATCATGTACACAAGATGTGCTTTAATTTGCTATACACAGCCTATACAACATATTTTACACAAAGTATTTACACCGTGGTCCATAAAAACAGAACATCACACAATCAGCGATAACTTTAAAAAATGTTAAAAGACTTTCACAGTTCCTGCACCACTGGAAAGAGAATTAAATTTTCAACAAAACCCATGTCATAATATTTTCCACCTCACCTTAACACTGGTCCCACACTAACTTGGAAAAATAAGAAGATTAATCAATCACAAAACCAGGGCACGTCACAGTGGCATAGACAAAGGGTGGAGCCCAGGCCCCCCAATCAAAATTCAAAAGTTTCACTCAAAAACCTGGTACATAATTGACTAATTGTCTTGAGTTTAATGTCAAAAATTTTCTTAAACTTGCTTATAAGCAAATTCGTTGCCAAAATTTTTTCCAGGAGTGATACCCCCGGATACTTATTAAATGGGGGAGAGTAAAGAGGGGTAAAGGAATAAAGGGTAGGGAAGAAAGGGAATGCAAAGAAAAATAGGGGAAGGGAGAGGCAGCCCCCAATTCAACTGCTGTCTACGCCAATAGCATGTCGCTGTATTTGTGTCATCTCTGTGTCAATTAGGACAGTAAGCAATCTCAGCTTCAAGCACGGTTCACACGCTTTTATTGACAAAAAATCAGTGACTTTTCGAGATTCATCAAAACATTCTTCCAGGACCTACTTGGAGTCAGCTAACATTAAACTATAAAGACAAACTTCAGCTTGTACATACACTACGTACAGAGTAATCAAATGTATAGCATACCAAACATTTTGAAATCTATCTCAGCACTGTATTTAAGTAAGCAAGTGCCATGCCAGTGCTACGCATTGTTTATTTTAAACCCCCCATCCCGTAAATTCATCAACTACCAACCAGTATTGGGACTTTCATTTCCTAAGACTTTCCAGAACCCCAAAGCTTTAACTTCCAGGACTCTCTGGAACCAAACTTACTGTCCGGGACATTGTAGGACCTGCAAAATTCGACGAAATAATTTGAGACTTTGCAGGAAATGTTTGGACCCCGGCTCCACATCTACACTCTCACAGCCAGCGTTGGTCATCAGACACTGCCAGCTGTAGTATTACGTACAGCCTCACAGTCTACATTGCAGCTAGAGCAGACAAAACAGTATTTCACAGAAAGTATGGCGTCGTGTTCCGCGGTGGAATAACTCTGTCAGAGTCCGACACGGCGCGAAACAGTTTGGCATCCCGCGCGTCCGTGTCATTAATTGCCAGGATTGCAGCGATGTTGCCGCACCGATAGCAGTAATTAGGAGCCGACCAGACAGTTACGAGCTTTTCATCAAACATGTACTTGTACCCTGCCAACAGAACACACAAGAAACCCAGCTAGTAGAGCCGACTGTACTGGTTGTCAGTGAAATTCAAGGTCATCCAAGGTCAATGATTTCCATCTCATGTGAAAGAGCATATGCCACTTCCTATTAGTGATTAATAATAAGCTGGACCCTACTGCCACCGTTTCTGAGATACGGCCAGTTATAGCTTGAAACTTTCCATTGAAAATTGCAGCCAAACAGCTGCAGACGGAGACATTGTTACCCCCGTGACAGCCTATAGGAAGTCCTTAGCACCCTATACAATAGTACCATCGCCGACCCCATATGACTTATCATTTGGCCACAATATGGCACGACTGGCATACCATAGTGTGTTATGACTTTTCGAGGTCATCCAAGATCAATGATTTTGATGTCATTTGAAAGCCAGTACGTAACTTCCCATTAGTGATCAGTAGCAACCTAAGCCCTAACTTGTACCATTTAGCCACAATATGGCCGGGACAAACAGACGGAAGACAACCATGCCAATAGCTCGACTGTTACTTAAGTATGGTCAGCTAAAAAAGGTAAAGATTGGATACTTGCTATAGCACTGCTTACACAAGACAAGTTCATCACTAGAAGCGCATTACAATATCGAACGTGGCGGCTGATTGGCATGAGGTAATGATACCACAGCACACGATGCGGCCATTCATTGCCCAAATCAGCGAACAACTAAGCCTGCAGTATGCAGCTAGCAGACATACCACCACCCCACTCAGCCACACTAGGCCTTCACCCTGTAGCCCGCAAGCTACTACTGATTTCCCATACCACAGAGGGTAGGCGGCTGAGTTGACCTCAACACTCAGTAGAAAAGCAACTTGCTCAATATTGCTAGCTAACGACCTGTGGCGAGAATCGAAGCATAACCGATAACGATGGCCTCAAACTAGCCACAATGAGTTAGGCAGTACTTGTAAGCCTGTACGTCTATCCTCGGTAGCAGTACTGTTAGGTGCCTATCGGCGCAACATAATCCTGCCACTGTATGTCTGGAATGAGATAAGCAATACATACAAGAAATTTGAGCTAATGCTCATGAGACGCACAAAAGCCTATAGCAGTTCCCATTCACAAACTGTCAGTCTATCTTCAGCCATTTCATCGCAGTTCATTCTTAGAGTGTGCGCTGCAGCCGAAGATCGCAAAAATCAATAAAAACACCTTATTTTGGAAATTCAGGGTCTTTTGAAGTCATCGATGTTGATACGACTAAAAAGCTCATCACTAGTGCTTATTGTGATAGGCAGCATGCCCATGAAGATGTGCAACCGTTTTCATGAGAGACTGGACAACAACGGTAAAATAATGACTTTTACGAGGGCACCGCTTTTTGATGCCCTCATGTGCAGGTTTCCTTGAACCTAGAAAATCGAAACTTGGACCATCATAATCTACGTTCAATGCTGAAAATTTTGTAGGCAGTTTCTCCATGTCTATCTCAATTGATTTCGATGCAATTCGCTCTTGAAATGTGTCTCACAGTCCGAATTTGACAAAAAATCCATAAAAACCCATATTTTAGCATTCACAGTCATCCAAGGTCATTGAATTCGATGGCAATCAAGAGTCAGTGTACGACTTCCTATTAGTGATTAATAGTAACCTAGGCCCTATCCTGCACTGTTATTGAGATACAGCGACTTATTGGCTAAAAATCGCTAATTTTTCCCACCCCCTCTCATTTAGTGCCCTCATTCAAGGTGACCCCCTTCGAATTTATGGAAAAGCCTTACTGTTCCTGAAACTAAAGTCTTCCAGGCAGCTGACGGTGAAAATTTGGTGATCCTATTTTGCACCGTTTTTGACTGATCCACATGTGTGACAGACAGACAGACGGACAGGCAGAATTGCAATGGCTAAGATGCACTACAGCAGTAGCTGCTTTTGCATGTAAAAAGGCTAAAACAGACAAACAGATGGACAAAGAGATAAACAAACCACACACAAAGCGAGAGATGAATGAATACAACAGACCTTCTTGTACAAGCTGATGTGCACGGCAGATCAACTTCAGATTGTTTATGTGCACAAACTACAACAACAGCAACAACAATAGTAATAGAACAAATATCCAATTATCATCAAAATCATTGCTCAGTGCTTAGTAATAGTAACAATAATAGCTACAACAGTATTTATGATGACATCCTCATGGCAATTGCTATTGCAAGAGTTCACCACCTGGTTCAATTATTGGTAAGCGCAGCAAAAGTGCTGGGTGACCACCGACTTTTGGACCAAGGCCATCAGTAGGGCCCACAGTTTTTTGCCGGCCACAGAATTTGTCCTTTTCCACAGAAGTTTGATATTTCTGCGAAAGTTCGTGGAATCCGGCAAAAGTTAAGAAATGACCGGCGATTAGTACGATCATTGGCTTGACGACATAATTTTATTACGAAATGCGATGAAAAAAAACAAACTTAACTGCCTAAAAGTGTGGGCCCTAACAAAAGCTGATGCAATACGGCAAAATCATACGAAGCAAACACAACGCAACTTGACAGACTGCACTTTTAAAAAAGATAGATAATTTTCTTTGTATGCTGCTAGCATAACTAAGCACAACGACTGAACAGAATAGAGCTCAGTTTACTGACAAAACGGATGGCCACGGTGAGCTTTTATAACTTAGCGATGTTTATTGATGGAAAGGCACGTAATATGCCAAAAGTTTTGAAACTGTGTACAGCATGTCTCAGCATTTAAATATTCTTTGCCTGATTCACACAAATCTGCCTCACTCCTAAAATCATGCCAAATTGGCGATAACGCATAAATTTAAGTTAATTTTTATTCAACATACAGTGAAATATCAACAATTGTTAACATATACGATGAGTTTAGATAAAATTTGACATAGGCAGTTGCCCAGCTTTTGCATTCATAAACGTTATCGGTTCTTTAAGGCAGCTGATCGATCGCTGGAGTCAATTCGTTCAGGATCAGCTGAGCCCAGCATTCGATTAGCACATATTAGCTAGTCAGTTACCGAAATCTTGTGACCATGCTATTTGTTGCAATGCCCCCACACTGAATAATTCATAGAATTTAAATCTGGACTTTCTGACAGTGAGATTTTGAGTTCAATTAACTTGGGCACATGGGAGTGCCGGCAAATGCCTAATTTCAGGGGTAATGAAGATTTATGCAAATTATGCAAAGAATATTTAAATGATTTGCTATGCAACTTCGGCCCTTTTTGTCTACAACATTCTAAAACTTTCGACATATCAAATACCTTTCTATGGTAACCATCGCTGAGTTATCAACGCTCAAACAGGTCTGGTTTATTTTGGTCCACCCTGTAGTACCAAACAGCCGGCCAGACGTAAATAGACCAACAGAAAGACATGGAAAGGGCTCTACATGGTAAAAATATCATTAATCCAATTTCTGAGCTGTTAATTATTTTGCTACAAAAGACCGAGACAGGATAGAATAAATTTAATTCAAACGACATGCATATTATCCATTGGTTAATGGATGAAGTATATGTAATGTGGATAATACGGAAAGACACACAGAACTAACGACAGACCTCATTCCAAAGCCAGCTGGCCGGCACCATGAAGACATAAACAGATGGAGAAACAGACACAGAGAGATATATAGTGAACTGAAGCTGACCTCATTGGTGACTTTGTTGCCGAAAAGCCAGCCAGCACCACGTGGACTCACGGCCCAAGTATCCACCTCCTCTGGATCAGACCAGACCAGATCTACAAAGATTGTCATATTAACGGTTAAAGGTGGTGATATAGCTCTTACTGGGAAGCCCATCTCAGAGCTACGGAGCGTCACCTGCCGTATGGGATCACACAGTATTAACTGCCACCCGACACAGGTGAATGTGCCCCGCCTTAACCCCAGCCAGATACGCTGGTAATCGATTTATCTACCCCAGAGGGATGGAAGGCTGAGTTGACTTAGGCAACTGGTTACATACCAAAATGGTTTATCTGCACACAGGCAGTCACCTATCACAGTACTAACCCAACTCGGCATAAATTAACTTTGTTGATCGGATAAAATGCGTTACCGCTATGCCAAGCCACCAACCATGTTACTTATTTACCACAATGACAATTAGCGCTGCAGACCAGCTAACAACGCATTGGGTGAGGTAAACTTTCACTCAGATTCTACTCTAATGCCAAACTTTAGTCTACGACCAAAGTCAAGAGCAAATTATTTGTATTAGCAAATGCAGTGCATCTAAAACTTTAGTGCTGGCAAAAGTTGACTTAGCTCACTGGCCAATACATCAGTTTTACAAGTTTCACTCTGCAAAGTGGCCGTAGTATTTGAGGCAAAAAAATTCAAGAATTCTTTTCCAAATTTAAATTCAAGTACCTTTTCCAGACGCATTACCACGATATTTTACAATGTCACATTTCTGACATCAAATAAAAACAATTTTCGCATTACAGTTGAAATGATTTTGAACAACTTAAATTCAAAGACCTTTAAAACACCTGACATTAAATTCCAAAACTTTCAACATCCAATTTGGTTTTCAACAACTTTCCAGAGTCTGGGAAATCGGAAATATTGCTCATAAACTTTCAAGAATCTGCGACCACAGTTAGAAGTCTTACACTTTTACTGACAAAAAATTCCCAGACTTTCCAAGACCGTTTCCTACCACTGTATTCTAGTAAGTAAGTGCTACCGCAATGCTACACATTGTTTATTTTGAACCCCCAGCAAATTCATCGACTATCCAAAATTTTGATTTTGCACGACTTTCCAGGATCATAAGATATATTTTCCACGACTTTCAAAAACAAACTTTTTTCCAGAAGTTTCCCCATCCAGAAAATCAAGGGAAAAAAATCAAAAAGTTTCCCGAAGACAGTTTTGCATCAGTTCTATGTCGGGAGTAAAAAGAACTTCTTACCGCAGAAAGCGCCTTTGTGAGGAATCTCTTGGTTGCGTTCAATGGTTCGGATCTGATCAAGGGTCTTAATGTCGGGCGACAGACCGCCGTGCACGCACAGAATACACTCGTTGATTATCTACGCAAGATACAATAATAATAAACTTCAACTTCTGCTTATTTAAACTTCAATCATCTTCGTGTCCGATAATTTTCGTCCAGAAATGCAAAATTTGACGCAAAACCCCCTTTACTGTGGAGTTAGTGTCAAAATTTAAATCTTGCACATCCATAATCCCCTCCATCACTAATTTGCAGATATCAGTCCAAAAAATTTCCCGATAATCTTTATTCTACATGTTTCGAGAAAATTCTCTGCTACAAAATGGCGTTACTAACTAGTGCAATAGATGTACACAAAACAGCCAAGAAAAGTGTATTGAAATGTATAGCAGATTGCCGTCTATTGAAGACTTTTCGCTGGTGTGTGAGTAAGTGAGTACGGTTTAATGTCACAACCCGACTCATTTCGTGGACAGCCTTTGCAGGCAAAATTGCACATACACATAATAATGGAACAGTAAGTTTAACCTTGAAACAATGAAACAGAAAGTTAAACCCTTACAGAATAGCCTAACATGAAACATAAAACACAGAAAAGACCTACAGGGTGCGGCAGAAAAAAGTGGACCCCTAAATTTTTTTGCCGTTTTCTCAGCAACCGTTTGGGATTTTACTACGAAATTTTACAGCTTTATTTACTGAAACCTTCTACATCTAACAGCCAAATAAAATGTGATTCTGTTGAAAAACGA
>Ga0209454_1002306_pt1 | contig 12885 bp, 5 predicted proteins | sample WorMetHERISLAND1_2_FD_187400 | JGI IMG/M metagenome (GOLD analysis project Ga0209454, IMG submission 187400) | Marine gutless worms symbiont microbial communities from Max Planck institute for Marine Microbiology, Germany - Olavius geniculatus... | ecosystem: Host-associated > Annelida >...
CCTCTCTTCCATGCATTGCTAGTCCACTGAAAATAATTCCATTCATCCAGTAGGTAAATTTAGGCCAACTTATCCTTTATTTATAACGAATATTATCGATCTCATTCTGCTCGCCACTCTCCCATGCACGCACCGATCATCTGCCTGTTGACACTGCGCGCGCTGATGGATTAACTGTACCACGTGACTTCTTCATCCCGGATAATCCCTGCCCCGCCGGCCGGACGGCTTCAGAGGTATAGGGGATTACGGATCCCGGTAGCTGTTCGCTGTAGACTGTTCTCCCTCTCATGGGACGCACATATCTCCGCGCCACCGGCAGATGGAAAGTTCTATCACAGTGCCGGATGGGATGGTAAACTGAACTTTTATTGTTCCGGCACGAAGCAATAAAGTTCGAATAAACATTAAGCAAAGTAGGCTACGTTCTGTGGTTGAAGTGGCGGACTGCGATCAGCGCGCTGTGGCGCATTTAAACAACACTCGACTATATTTACTCTGCATGCTAATTGTTCTGCTGATTCGCTGATTGTCGTATAGTTTTATGTGTTTTTACGCGCGACAGCACGTAGTGCTAAACGCGTCTCAGCCATCGTCGAGGCGTCCGTCCGTCTGTCCGTCCTTCGTACTGCGGTAATGTGTCAAAAACGACGCAAGCTAGATCACGCAGTGGCGTAGCCATAAATTTTAATAAATGTACAAATCATCAGTTTATACACTTGTTAATGGCGACATGCAATGAGTGACACATCGAAAACAGCAAAAATCACAAAAAGGTGATATCACTCACAATCACATCGCCTAACTGTCAATGTGCTGTTGAATAATATCACCTTTTTATGATTTTTGCTGTTTTTTTGCTGGCATCATAGTTTCAAGAAAGACCGGAGCGTGGTTACCGGCTTGCGGAAACTCATTTCTATACATCTTTATTCATCGAAGAAACGATAGATTAACATTTACGTTACGAAAGACTGGAAGCATTTGAGTTATCCTCTGTGACTTCAAATGAATGCAAATGAAACGGCATAATGCCAAATCTCATAAGGTTATCATTAACATCATCGAAGAGAAGAGATAATTGTTCAAAGATTTAGACAAAACACTGCAGGACAAACCTCCAAGCTTTTTTCTTGGATTTATTAGGTGAAACAACTTTTCAAATAATGTGTCGGTACTGTCTAAAAACGCGTGTGTTTGGCGCCAGTTTTTTCTATTAAAATCAACCGATAGTAAGCCGTCGGTATCATGCAATTTGAACTATCTGGAGGGTGTAAGGTTGCGTCTGTCTTGGTCACAACTCGCGCCTAATCACGTATACAGTACAATAGACCAGGGACTGACTGGAAATGCGGCCAATTACGCTTCGCTAAGATACTAGCGTGACAAACGAGGGTGTGATTCAAACCCGATTGTGTTCGATCTTCAAAGCCACGTGCGTCATGGGTTCAAAAGTTAGGAAAAAAGTTGCAATTTTCAGACAGACAGTTGCACAAAATTTTTATCAGAAGAGATTTTTAATTTTGTCTTTAAATTTCTGCCATACAGAATATTTTCTGCTTCAGAGTTTGCGTTTTTGGAAAACACGTTTTCCAACAAGAAAACAAAAAATTTTCCAACTCAGCGACGGATTAGTTGCTGAGTTGGGAACAAATAACGAATATCGCAGACTGACAATAAGTGGCTATGTAATTAGTGAAAAGAATCCCGTCCAAAAATTGATTTAGCTTCACTCTTTTTCAAAAACATTGTTCTCGGACTGTCACAATCCGACGTTTATTCGATGACTCTCGGTAAGCGACTGTCTTGGAATAGGTTCTAGTGTCCACGAGAGCCAAGGACAGGCGCCGGCGCCGAAGCATTAGAGTATAGTTAATCACGCCGTGAAATGGAAGAAAAAAACATCGTGTCCGTGACATATCGACACCATCATTAGAATCTGATCGACTCCGACGACGGAGAAACTGCTGTAGGCCTACAATACAACAACGGGTAATTACGTAAGAAAACGCAGTCCTTCGGGGTCTCCTTTCCAAGCCACAGAGCCCATCACGGCTCGGCACAACATTAACCCTAATCCTTGCTCTAACCTTGGGATTTTTTTCCAACTGAAAATTCACACACCGGTTACAGAGACGGAATCAAAGTATGACTGATGGGACAGAAAACAGAGATGTTTGTCTTGAAATACATAATTTATGGTCAGTCAGTCTTCCGGACGAACAGCGGAGTCCAACTTCTAGACTTCTGCTGTGTCATAAAACTTTGATGTGTGCGACAAACGGAGATTACCCTATGTGCCAAGGTATGCAGTCAGTCATGGACTCAGAAATGTACTATTGCCGTCCCGGAAACGCTCGAAATCGTGTGGTGCCAACGAGTGCGATGCTCGACGTTACTACACTACACTTGGAGACGTAGTCAGTGAGGCAAAATTATCATTCTCTATTTCATTCCCTGGCTCTTTACAGTATCTTAATTTCTGCACCAAGAATACCTGTAAATTACGTGATGGGAATTTGGACGATGTACGACTGTTTAGCTTTATGTCACAAACCCAGTGAAGCATAGTACACAAACTATTTTATTTTTATTATATAATCTCAGTCTACAAAGTGGCCCAACAATGTCACATATTTTATACTTCTTAACTTTTTAAAATACTAATCGATTTTCAAACTTTTACTTTAGAATTAAGAGCAAATTTGTAATAACACTATCATTAAAGAAGTAAAAATTTCACCACACCTCAAGTGTGTCGTCGCTACACTGTTTTGTGTAATGTCAGTGTCTTTAAAGCAACAGTTGAAAACAAAATAAAATTGACGAAAAGAAACAGCGCGTTTATTAAGTCATTTAACGTTCAAAAGTGTGCCATTTTTGGGTTACCCTGTATTGACGAAAAAATGACGAATGAATTATTGTAATACCCGTTGATAACTGCCAGTTCGGGTTTCCAGAGTTTGCTTGCTTCGACAATGATTTCAGTCATGTTGTTATGCAGATCCGGCATCCACGACAGTCGCTCGTCCATCCATTCCTAAGCACATCAATCAATATACACACATACACCGTGGGCCATAAAAACGTGACACTTTACTTTTGTAAATATCTTTGCCAATTATTATTAATCAATTTTTAATTTTTTTAACTGGCATGCTCTGCAGACAATTTGCAATAATGTAATTATTATATATCCTGCCTCTCAGTAAATGTGTCTTTACACTACTTTGTGAAATATTACAAATGTAAGCCAAAACTAACGATAATAACAAAAAATTTAGGAAAATAAAAAAAACATTTCAAACCATCATTGCGATGACTGATTCGCATGACACTAAACTGTGTTATACCAACACAGTCTAATGTCATACAGACCATTCACTGTAATGTTGGTCTAAAGTGTTTTTTTAATTTTACCAAAATGTTAGTTTGTTATTATAATTATATATGCATATTTCATTAATATTTCACAGGGTAATGTAGAGACGCATTTACGTTGTGGGGAGATATGTAATAATTACGTTATTGCAAATGTCCACGGAGTGTGCCAGTAAAAGAATTTCAAAAATCGATCAATAACTGGCAAAGATATGGACAAAAGTAAAGTGCCACGTTTTTGGCCCATTCTGTACATGCAATAATCAATTATTGATTAACATTACCATAGCTTTACTTCATAAAAAGTACCGCTAAAAATCTTCGAAATTTTGACGAGTTTTTAAAGGGATACAACAAGGCCCAGAAAAAAACCGATAATCGATTACATTTTGTTGGCAATTCGAAACGATGTCCGGATCGGCGGCGTCAGGGGTTGAAATGGTTGACGGCAGAGCATTTTTTAATATAAAGAAAAATTTTCTATAAATTTGGATTTTTTAGATTACTATTGAAAGCCTATAGGAGCTGACTGACGCTGTATCCATTGTGATTTATTAGGCCTATCGGTCACCCAAGGAAAAACTTTTTTTCGGCGAAGAATGCGCTTTATCGCAAATATGTCGCTCTCTGATCCACCATAGGCCTGTAAAAACAGAAAGAAAAAAAGAACGCAAAAAGATAAGAAAACAAGAAAGAAAAGAAAAGAAATAATGCATCGCATGCATCGCACGTACTACCGCGATACTGTTAACTAACACTCAAGTCTAACGCTCGTGGCGCCGTTCCCTGACGTAAAGCGCAATTTCCCGTGCAGTCTTCCCAACCGTACATTAATTTGGAGCCTATTTGCCGATCGCTCTCGCGGCGGACTCTCGAAAAGTTCGATTCTAATCCACGCGGCGTCGACCGAACGATATAATATACTTTCTCCGCGTTTTACGAAAGTATGACAAAACTCCCGCGAAATAACTTATTAGGTCACAAAATCCACAACAAAACCCCTTCCCCGTAACAGAACACTCCCTCAACGAAATAAACGTACATTTGGATTTTTGGATTGGGTAAGGGCTACTTAACCGGCAGGGCCTTCAAAACCGGGGTATGACACCAACGCGCTGTGGTGTGCGAACGACTTGCCCAGGGTTGTCAGTTAATGGCGGAACGGCCGGGAGTAGAACCAGCGACCTCGCGATCGTCGAGTCCGACACGCTAACCAATAGACTACAGAGCCACGTCGGAGAGGCGAAATGGCAAAGATAAAGTCAAACTGATCGGTTTCAAGTTACGCTTAAGATGCCGAGACATTTGGCGAATATCTAAAACCAGCTATAGTCTCTCTCCTTTGACTGGTTGATTGATACACACAAGCAGTGATTTAGTTCTGTTCTACGAAACCTACGAGATGAGAGTTCTGTCCCTTGCTTTGTCTTATAAATTAGTCTTAACCAGATATAGAGGGTGTTGTTTTAAGAGGTTTATGTCCGGGGGAGTTTTGTTCGGACACCGAGTTTTACTGCCGTCGGCGATATCAGTGCAAGATAAAACCCGGCATTTTAAGGGCCTTGCGAAGACTGGCCGTGAAATAAAAACGGCGGACGAATCGAAAAGGAAATAAAGCCATAGCTTCACGGCGCAAAAGTCGCTAGGATAACAGGTAGGCCCTACAATTATGCCAGAACGGGTCAGAGCCCTATAAACCGCCAGTTAGCCAGTAACGAACTATTAAGCAGACTGTTTCCCGCTCATTCTCATTTTTCAACGGCCGCCCTTTTAAATCGCTTGACACTCAATCACAACAATCGAAAACTATTTTTGGGTAAGTTGCTAACTTGGTCTTGGTGTGCTCGGGTCAACTGAGCCTCTACGAGAAATTAGCAGTAGGCCAAAAGCTGACGGGATGTAAAAATGTTCCAGAAAAAATATTTTTTAAAACGTTAAAAAGGTAAAAACGTGACAAAAAACGTTTAAAACGTTGACAAAAACGTTAGTTTTAATTATTATTTTGTTTAAATTCTTGCTTAAAATCTAATACTATAAGTGCAGTATAGCTAAAACGAGAGAAAGAAAGAAAATTTTATTTTATTTCAATTCATCCGTGTGGTCATAAGACTAAGGTATCACTAGACTAAGTGAGTAAACTACCACTACTATAGCCTATTAAATCGTTTTAGTGACTTTGGAAGTGCTTTTCGAAGTTCTTGGTAAAATTTTCAAATTTTAATAAACGTTTAAAAAAAATTTTAACCTTAAGAAAATAAAAAAAAACATTAGAAACGTAAAAACGTAAAAACGTGGTAAGAATAAAAAACGTAAATAACGTTTTTTACATATATGGCTCACGGGCTACGAGTGGAGGTCGAGTTGGCTGATAGGGCGGTGGTATGTCTGCGTGCTGCACCCCGATTTCATTTCATGGAAGGTCGCATGATGAGCTGCGGTGTCATTAGCTGATGCAAATCAGCTGCTGCTTGCGGAACCGCAAAGTGTTTTTGGTTAAGCCAAAATTCCCTTACGCCGACTTTCACCGAAACTTTTCCTCGGGAAAGTTGTGGACACAAATCATGAAAGTCGCAGACACAAATCACGAAAGTCGGGGACACAAACCATCTTGACATGTCGAGCTGTTTGCGACAAAGTCGGAGTAATGGAATTTGGGCTTTACCAGTCCGACTCAAGAGACCCTGCCTGTATAGCAATTACAAACCACGTCCTGATCCGTCTGTACCTGATTCATCACTCAGACACGATCATCAGTTCGCAACTCACCAGCTTTATCATTCATCATTACTCTCACCATCCGTCATTCTTTCACTCTTCCATGCCAGCTAGACTTTAAAACATTGCTCGCTTTTCCGCTGCAAATTAATATGTATTGTATCGTTCGCTTCACTAATTTCGCACCATCTTACGACGTATCATGCAACGTTTCTTTTTCGAACATGAAAAAGGAGCGTGGCTAAGCGGCGTTATGAGTTACACAAATTGGAAATAAAAGACAGATCAAACGTTCCAAAAATTGTTCAACTTTTGACAGACAACTAAGAATAATTCACGGAGAAGATTGTCGGTACTCAAAAGTATAACTTTACCCGAAATTTCAGAGAAAAAGCGAATATCCAGCCCCAAATTTTGTACTTTGAAAGAAAATTTGCAGACACAATTTTTTTTGTAACAGGCTGAAATCCAAGGGGCAATTACTCCTTATCTCATCCCCCCTTTTCTCCGCGGCGACACTGCTATTGGGTGCGATCGATTATAATACGCGATCGGTCAGCGTTTAGTATACTGTCGACGAGCTGCGCAGTCAGCGATGAAAAATTAACGAGGAATTCTAAAGCGACAATAATATTATTTACGTTGCTTCACGGACGGACATCAAATTCCGCTGCACCGGATAGCAAGCATGCAGGGTCCCGTACAATCTCGTAAATCGATGCTCGCAGCAGATACAGAGAACTAAAGGCGCGTTCAGAACGATGTAACAAAACTGTACTGACACCGTTTAGTTTTTGACGACCTGACCAATGGGCAAGCAGAGCGAGCTCGTTGGTCATTGCCTGACGCGTACGTGACTACAGTCACGTAAGCCACAACGCCGTTAGCCGGTGCCCACTGTATTGCATTACTGCTTGCCCATTGATCAGTTCGTCAAAAACTAAACCGTGTCAGTTCACTTCAGTTACATCGCTCTGTACGCGCCTTAAAATCAGCTTTTTCTGTAGCCGCTGCTTGAACGGCTATGTGTGACGATTCGTACACGGGCTTGGATGCTGTGTCGCGAGGATTCATATTCTACTAGGCCGGCCAACACGGTTGCTCATCTGTAATTTTAATAACCTACCCCTATCACGGCTTCTATTGCAATTTGTCTTTTTACGCCCAACAGCAGGTACTGCTGTAGCGCATTTTAGCCATCGCAATTCTGTCCGTCTGTCTGTCTGTCTGTCCGTCCGTCACACGGTCCGTTACAGTAGCTGCTTTCGCGCGTAAAAATGAAGGAAACGTATTCAAAATAGTGCTACACGTGCACGACGTGTGCTCTAAGTTTGCTTCATGTTTGCGTCGTCGTGTAAACAGTGTATTAAACAGCAGTTGTGGCGTTCACACGCCTGACCCCTCTCAGTACACTGATCGTCTTAATACAGTAATCAAATGCACTGCACGTTAGGTATCGTCCCATAATCCATGAGCCTTCCCGATAATTTAGACTTGGGATGCCGCCGACCCGTGTTTATCGTGGTTTTATCATCAGCCCTCGTAAAGCAAGCGACATAGTTTCTTGCACCGTTTATCTAATCGAGGTGACTATTTGACCGGCAGCCAGTCAAATATCCTACACGCTATCTAAGCGGTCGTCCCCTAGCGAATGACATTAAACCCTATATTAAATGCTACTAACTAAAATTACAGTTAATATTATGGTGTAGTGTTTAGGGCTTAAGATTAGGGTTAGGGTTAGAGTTATAGTTAGTGTTAGAGTTCGGGATAGGATTAGGGTTGATGTAAGAGTTTGAATATAGATTAGGGTTAACGTTTTTAAGAGACTTATGTAACAATAATAAACACAAAAAATTAGCGTACAATATGGGTGTTAATTTTTAGATTTTGGCAGGCAAGCAAAAAAACTTGCCGACTGCACCGTTATAGCCAGGCTTGACGCGCTAGGCATAGTTGGCTGACTGGCAGATCCGTGATACCATACTTGCTACGGTTGAGGTCGTCGGTTTCTCGGCTGCCGTCGACCCTCGACGGTGCGACGAGCGTTTACCGTCGCATAAACACGGTCTTAGCCGGTACCTATGGACACCATTGCTTGTATGACTGGCCAAAGCTGTTCAAGGCGGATATTTGACCGGCTGCCGGTCAAATGTCCGGAATGTCGTGTTTTATCTAATACCTCGTTTACACGATGAAGCAAACACGAAGCAAACTTAGAGCACACGTGCACGTGTATCTTAAAATTTACGTTTGCTTCATGTTTGCTTCATCGTGTAAACACCCTATAAGTGGTCATCCATTGTCCGCGTCAGCGAACAGTTATTGGACTCAAGATGTGCCGGTAGCGAAAAAACTGCAAAGAAAATAAAATGCCACATAGACCTGTCTGCAGTTTGCGAATTAAACTCGTATATCTATACGAGTTTAATTCGCAAACTGCAGACAGTTAAAAATTCGTTGTAAAATGTCTGAAACGGTTTTCTGTTAATCGGCTATCGAGTCTGTCGAACTGTCACAGTTTTAGGCGGCAGTGCCAAAATTATCGACGAGGTTGCGACAGATATCACCGTATAGTGTGGTCTCTCCGTCTGTCACACTCGTACATGCAGCATGTTATGGAATATTAGAACATTAGAAAGCCTGAAGCTAATCATGTTGCGGTGCTCCATGATAAGTAACGCGGAATTTTACGAGAAATTCATCCTTGCATTTATCTTTTTCTTTTTCTTCTCGTCTCTTTTATTTTTTTCCTTTTTAATTTTCTCACCCCGTTTCTTTGACATTATCTCTACGTCTAACGGTTTTTTTCCGGTGATTTATTTATGGACGCAGAGAAACAGCGTTGTACGCTCTCGGAGAGGTTTACACCCACCTCGGCGGACAGACGTATTTTATGCAATTTGGGGTAAAGCATTTTGCAGCAAGAGGAATATCTTTATAGACGCCTATACCGAATGTTCAATGACGGGAAACTGAAAGTACTGTATTTAAGAAGATGGACAGCAAGAACGAGAAATAACGTCGACACAGAGAGTGGACAGACTAAGCCACTCAGCACAGGACCGAAACAACTGGCACAAGACGTTAAAACAAGCGTCACACGTCAACGGGTATTGAACCCATAACTGACGATGATGCTGTAATTAAAGGGAGTTTGACCGAGGTGGGTAATGTCCCTAATGTCCGGAGGTGGGGCTCGGGCATTACTTTCTTTTGCTTTCGTGTAAGCAGAAGCAAGCAATGCCCTAACCCACATCTCCGGACATGACCCACTTCGGTTGAACCTCATCTAATGAGCACGTGCCAGTATTCAACACGAATTATCAGTTGCATCGTCCAAACGCTCTGGGCATAACTAAAAATTGTTTTAACAGAACAAACTAAATAGATGGGTCTATTGCAGTAGTATTCTTCACATTTCCTGCAATAGGCCCATTAATTTAGTTTGTTCTGTTATAACAACTGGTTATGCCCACAGCGTTTGAACGTTGCAACTGGTATGTTTCGTGTTGAATGCTGACACGTAGTATAATCTGTTTAACTATAGTCGAGTCTGAATCCGTGCAGCTCGTCGTGGCAATACCGGTAATCCCACGACCATTCTTCAGCATTACGGAAGCCGCTGTAACATTCGCCATCTGAATGGCAGTTCAGCCGATGTCATAACGCTGTATCGAGTAGTCGCCGTAGTGACAGACATAACTACGACGTTTTATAGCGGCTCAGTGCATTCGGTGCATTGCCAGAGTCAGTCAAGAAGCCGATCAACAATGCGTTTATGTCGAGTGTCCGACGATAAAACCCCGCACGACAAATCCCCCACCCGAGACAAACTCCCGCTGTCACGAAACCGCTAAATGTCCGAAACAGATCCCTTGCACAAACTTCCTACGACAGTTCGGCATTACGAAAAACCCCTTACCAGTGACTAAAGTGTGAACTTAAAGCCAGGAACTCAAAACATATAGTTTTGGGGGCCATTGTTACTAATTCTGGAGTCAAAACTTATTAGGCCTATGCATCGACAAACAGCAAAACTACCTGAAAGAAATAACATGACACAAACATTACACGTACAGAAAGCGCCAGCGATAACTGTGGACAATGTGCTAGACAGGTAATAAGTAATTAAGTAAGTATCAATTTATATAGCGCCAAAATCTGAGAAGAGAATCAGGGCGCATTGGAGAGGAGCGCTAGGGGGCAAGATAAGCGGACTGAAAATAATGTTTTAAGATGACTTTTGAAAGAGGTGAGTGTTTGAGTTTGACGGATATGAAGAGGAACAGAATTATATACTGGCGGTGTGGAAACTCGAAATGCACAAGAACCAAAAGACAAGTTATGGCGCGGAACGTCAAGTAAGTGGCTAGAAGACGAGCATGTGAACCTTATAGATTTGTAATGATGTAGAAGATCAGCGAGATAAGGCGGGTTATCGGTATGTATACCTTTATAGGCAGAAAAAAGCAAGCTTGAACCTGATTTGCCATCCGATAGGAAGCCAATGAAGCTGTTCCAGAAGCTTGATGAATGTAAAAAGAGAAAAACGAGTGGACTACTGCGTGACAACTCTAGCAAGTGCATGTATAGACGGGCTATATGTTTTTTTTGTGTGGGCAGCCGACTAACACGAAGTTGGCATAGTCAAGTCGTGATGCTAACTAGCATTTTGCTATCGCGCGGAAAAACGGAAATGCGTCCCGGCAGAAATGTCTTTCAATTCGAAACCCCGAACTCTTTTCAGCATTTTTCCGGACCCGGAAACTGAAATATCGTGCGTTCAGGTCCACTTCAACAACTTTCCTTTACGACAACCCCCTCGGCGATAAAAAGTGTGTGCTGGTGATGATATGTAAGAATGCGAGTTAGCCACTGTTCTGACTAGTTTTCGAGCTGAGCAAACGTTTCACCAATGGGGTTATCGCAGCGATTTTTTTGCCGTGAGGGGGCGGGGAGGCTGTTGTCCCTACTCAATTTCTGTCAGCCAGTTAAGATCGATTTGGGTGGTTTTACAGCCAAGGAAACGCACAGAGCGTAACGCCGTTGTCTGACCATTGCGGATTATAGCTCATAAACCTATGCGGACATTGTCCCTTTGTGTAATGTGCTCCGACCACGTTCTAACTATACGGTCAGTCACATGGCGAGGGATTAGAGTAAGGAGTAGTCGAGCAGGTAGTACCGGTAGCTGTGATGAGGATCTACTCCTCGTCTCGTTTTTGGCCGCTACTGTTGGAATTTGTACATACTCTGCTCAACGTTCGCGTTAATGTTCTATATTTCTAAGTTCTGACCCAATTTAATTCGGTATAAATGTTATCTAAAACGAACATGCCACGTCACGACAGCCTTTACGATACTTTATAATAGACACCGTGCAGTAGATAATAGAACAAGAGCTGTGCGAAAAGATGATGCCGGTATTGGAAGAGATTCTTTCATTGACTAGACCGTCGACAGCTGATGACAACGTGGCGTCTCCAGCAGCTTTCGTCATCTTGTTCAATTATAGATCTAATCCTTCTCCCGTTCACTGTACACTGTAGCCTGATTTCATCATTGGCCCTGTCTTTGAGACATCCGTTCGATAGCGTTCGACTTTCCCTGCGTACGGGCATTTCCCATGCGGACAATTCCCCGAGTGCCGCGGCTCTAATTTTAGAGTCTGCATATCATAAATTACTGACCGAAGTTTTATACGCTGGTTGTCGTAGAACATACGGTTTTCCGCGAAAAAAAACGCGACGCGACGCACCAATCAACTGAACATTGCTCGAATTGCGCCAGTTACGTATACAGAGCGGTGTAAAATAATGTCCCGACCAACACCGGAAAGGCGCGTATTCCGGTCACGTGATCCAATAGCGCAGTTGGTATCCGATCTATTAGGACATGGCCAACAGCTGCTAAGCTCTTAACATGTGTAAGCAAAAGAAAAAGATGCCCAAAACACTCCCCCACCTTCGTCAATTTCTCTCTACCGACAAGTAAGAGCACGGAGTCCTCATGACTACAATTTGTTTATATCAGCATATTACGTCTAAATTTCTCTTTACATTACATTATAAAAAACCGCGAACGCATTACATGGCCAGTAATGTATATTAGTTGATTTATAAAAAACAGCAAAGGAAGTCCCGAAGAGCCCGGATATACTCTCCTCGGTCAAGCCCTTTTTAAAAAAACCTAAAACAAAATTTTTTACCAGTTACAAACCCTTGCAAAACAAAGAACCGAGCCTCCATTTTCGAACATAAAAACATGGAGAGTGACTAAACTCCTCTAGCGACAAGCTGTAACAAAACTGCCTATAGGCTACAACAAGGCAACGTTTAAGGATGCGTTTCATAGGCATTTTATTTTATTCTTCACAAAGTACGTGATAAATTGCATGTACGCCTATGACAAGCGTATTTTATTCGTTTTTTGTTGTAGTAAAAAAGGAAGGATTTTAACGCATTTGTATTGTAGGCTATATCTTAGCTATAAATACTAGAAACATTGATTTGCAAGAAAAAAACATAAAAAACATGCTTTTTTCACTTTTATAAAAACATTATAAAACATGCATAAAACATTAAACTGCAGATGTTTCCAATTGCTACTTTTTTCGTCATTATACAGGCAAAGAATATCTAACTCAGATAATTAAAAACAAAAACCTACCATTTGTAAAGACTACAAACCGGAATGTACTGAATGTACTGATCAAAAACAGCTGAACGCAATTTGCCCATGAGAAATAAATCATATTTGTAATTTTGTACGTTTATGTTTTAACAC
>Ga0209454_1002311_pt1 | contig 12875 bp, 8 predicted proteins | sample WorMetHERISLAND1_2_FD_187400 | JGI IMG/M metagenome (GOLD analysis project Ga0209454, IMG submission 187400) | Marine gutless worms symbiont microbial communities from Max Planck institute for Marine Microbiology, Germany - Olavius geniculatus... | ecosystem: Host-associated > Annelida >...
AAGTTTTGTTAAAGTGACAGTGATGACTAATGATGTCGTCATGTGTAATTTTGTAAGCTTACACTAGTATTGTAATTTTGCTAGTCTACGACTTACGGTTTCCGTGCGAGTCAGTAGTGTGACTAAAATTAAAACACTAACTAAAAACACTGGTAGCGAGTCACTACCAGTGTTTTTTAGCCAGTGTTTTAATTTTAGTCATAGTCGACGAAAATAATTTTAGTCATGCTGTGTAATGTAGGCCTAAGCGACAACTGTGTTTGTGTACTGATTGAACAGGCAGCAAAGAACAAAAGATGTGTTCTGACGTTGCTCTTTTGGGACTCCTTTGATGGCTGAAATAAAAAAGTAACAAAATTTTACCCTGGTACTTATCGGGGTTTCCAGCAGTGCAAAATTCAAGATCCTAGCTTCCTAGACTGTATGACAAGTAGCAAACTGTACAGGAACAGGAAGCAGAGTTTCCAGGTGCTAAAGCCGAATGTGAATTGCGTAACTTTAGCGGCCGGCTGTAGTACCCCACAGGTGTACAACGTAAATTGGGTTATACCCCCTGCGTGGTACATCCCGCAAAAGTGGTGGGGACATGTCCCTCCCAGCTCCTAAGGTGGCGCCGCCCTTGATTCCGACAATTAATCGGTGCAGTCAGTCGGTCAGTTGCTTGGAAGAGATATATCCAGTGACGGACGGACAGATGTCTAGTAGGGCCTAGCTATATCGAGAAAATGTCGGGCGAACCTTGCAGTTCTGCTGAATGATGCGTCGGCGACGTTATGAATGAACTGGTCATCCTTATTTCTCCTCCCACAGCTGCTGTATCAAGCCGCTCCTTATCCGTACCAGCTATAGTTTATCTATGACGACCTGCAAGAACGGATGCAGAGGATTTCTTGGGGATGGTTGCTATAAATAACTTTCTGTGGGTGGATGGACCGAGTGGGCTCGGCCTGTTTCGTTGACTTTTCACTGGCTGCATTTACATATAGGGGCCTAATCTTTCAATCAAGAAAAGATCTTTGAACCCGACCCGACAAAATAGGCCTAATCGTTTCAATGTCGAAAATCGTCTATTCGATGTTTTCCAAAGTGCGGATTTAGAACCTTTGTGCGCGGGTCTGTATAACTACATTGCCGCCAAGTTCGCTCTTGAGTTCTTGCTACTTTGTCTTCTTTTGTTTTGTGAATTACTTATAGGGCTGTAGAATTCGCCTAATCTGCCTGTACTTTTCTGTTATACTGCCATGGTACTGGTTGTTGTGGTTTTGTTCGGTCTTTTGGACACGTTTCGTTTTGTGTTTTGTGCTAATCGTGAATTCGTTTTGCACCGACTGTTTTGTGAAATTTGTGAAAAGAGCTTTTATGTCTTACCCTCATATAAAACAACTGATAGCAACCACGTATGTGTACGTGTGTAGAAGAACGGTATAGAATACGTGGTGAACGTGAGTTCTACGTGTCCTCAGTCGCCGTTTGTTGCTGAATCCAACTTCCTCCGCATCCCAGTCAACGATGGACATCAGGATCGACTGCTGCCCTTTTTCACCGATGTCTTCCATTTTCTCGGTCAGTTAGTTAATAATAATGACTATAATTACGAACCAAACCATGCCTAGAGTGGTGCTGCAATTTGGCAACCACAACGCAGTCTCATTTTCGCCATATTTTCTAATGATAGAAATTCTGGATGGTCCTTTAGTTACTTTCTTTTTTTAGGCCATGGTGCATGCACAACCCCACCACAAAATTTTGTTTTAAAATTCGTGTGTCAGTTCTTGATATATCCAGCCGATAGACGGACAAACAGAACTTGTTTAATGGTTCATTAGATAATAATAATTTAGTTTTAAAATTTCAAAGGTGTTTAAAAAATGAATGGAATCTCCGGGCAGTCAAATGAAATAATAATATTAAGCTCAATTCACAAAGTGTCGTAAATAGAAACGCAACTCATTTTCATGAGAAGGTAGGCCTATTTTACCAGCATTTTCGTTCGCGAGTTTTTTTTCACGCAGCTCGTGTATGTGGTTGCGAGAAGTTGCATGAAACTTGTTGCAGACACGGTGCGTGAGTCGTCCGGTCGCGTGCTGGTGCACTGTCTGGCCGGCATCTCTCGATCTCCAACGATCGTCATCGCTTACGTCATGCATCACCTCAGACTTTCCATCGACGATGCTTACAGGTACGAGAGTACTGCTGATGAGGGGCGTCGATGTTGCGGACCAGGAGGGGAGGAGGCGCTAGCCCCCAACTGGATAGTGTTGCCAACGTAGCCAGCACGAGTGTTCAAATCTTTTCACTGAGAATTATATTCAGTACAAAAGCAGAAAAAGCCAACAATTTTCTCGCTTGCTTGCTAAAGTAAGCCCTTTTTGCGGTTGGGGCTCCACCCGGGCGTCTGGGGGATTTTACGAAGCTCACTAAACCTTCTAGTCGGCTGGGATGGGATATGCTTTCTGTCCGTTTCTCACCCCACTCGACGCCTGCGACGCCTCTTCCTTTGGACCCCAAATATTGACGACGGAGCGACGTCTCTGTTGCTCGTGACTCACTCCAACTTACCTGTATTGGGTTTCATACCGGAGTGACTGAGTCTCTAGGTAGGCGGGGGCCTATCCTACACGTGTGTTGACTGACGTTAGACTGCTGATAAATATACGGCATATTTGCCCGCAGCGTGTGTGGGCGAGAGAAAGAGAGTTTCTGGTTTCTGGATTCTAGGAGTATAGTGTTCTAACCAGATGTTATGCTTCAAGGCCTTAAAGGCGAGTACAGAGCCACATGACTTAACTGAATGATCTGGACTGACTGTTTGACCTTTGATCAGTACAGTTCAAGTCATAGTTCGGTTACGTCGTTTTCTACTTGCCTTAAGACTTGCCGTTATCTTATTCGATCGTATTAAAAGTAAAGTTTAAGCATTGCCATTTGAACATTGAATTTTTACGCGCAACAGCAGCTACTGCTCTAGCGCGTCTTAGCCATCGCAGTTCTGTCTGTCCGTTCGTCCGTCCATCTGTCTGTCCGTCCGTCACAGGGGTGGATCAGTCAAAAACGGAGCTAGAATCACCAAATCTTCACCGTCGGTTGCCTGGAAGACTCTAGTTTCAGGAACCGTAAAGCTTTCCCATAAATTCGAAGGGGGTCACTCCGAACGAAGGCGCTAAATGAGAGGGGGTAAGGAAAAATTGCGATTTCCAGCCACACGGCGTTGGCAGAACGAGACAGGTCACGCCCTCTGGTGACTACAAGTAAAACACTATAGATAATTAGCCGCCGGTCGTCTGGTGCTCTCTGGCGACTGATTTTAGTTTACTGGGCTTTCAAACATGCACCGCTGTTGCGCGTTCCTTTTTGCGTTAACTGGGCTTTTCTTGTCTACATAGACTACAGTTGTTGCCATGGCTGGTAATTTCGGCATTGTCCAGCTATTGCGACAAAGACGTAGAAGAACCAAAATTGGTCCGAATGTTTCCCACACCAGGGGTAATCGGTGTGCCGGTTTTTTATTCAAAAGTTTAAAGGCCAAGGTCAATGAACGTCAAAAACGGACGACAGCTTACGTGTCAGCACATTAGGCGCATCGACATCTTTGTTTTTGTTTTGATTTATAACCAAAAAATACGTTGCTAGAATGTTTGACTCGCTGTATACGTACACGTACTTTTATTTTGCTTAAATCAGATTTATTGTTGTTTAATGTTTTGCCGTGGTGTGCCCTAAGCCTAAAAGGTTATTGGCCTGCCGGTATACAGGGTGCGGCAGAAAAAGTAGCCCCCTAAAGTTTTTCGCTGTTTTCTCAGCAACCGTTTAGCATTTTAATCTGAAACTCTACCGATTTATTTTTGGAATTGTTCCACGGCTAAATACCAAACAAAATTTGATTACATTGAAAAATGACGAAGTTATAGACTTTTTAACATGATCCTTTACCAATTTTTTAGCGTTAAAAATGTTCAAGCTAAAACACGAGTTCAATAACATCGCTGAAACAAGTCAAACAACACAGTTAACTAATGATCAGATGCCAGATTTCCATTGTCACTGTGAATGTTCGACGTGTCTGCCGACAGCTCAAAGCTCCGACACAAGCCTTTAGTCGCTTAATTTGAGAAGTCTTTCACAGTCTTGTCGATCGGTCCTTGTGATAGGTTGCCCCAGATAATCTGAAGCGATTCCCTGAGTTCAGCGATTGTTTTCGGCTTTGTTTTTAGCTTGCGGTAAGCCTCCAACATTGCACATCACACGTGATAGTCTACTGGGTTTGTATTTGTCGAATTTTGTGGCCATTGGTTTTTGTGATGAAATTTGGCCCACAGCCAGTTCTGTGCGCTGCACGCTGTGTGTGCTGGCGTGCCGTCCTGCTGGAAGATGAATCCGGTGGGCAGCCGGCAATTGCTTAAAAAAACGATAATTTAGTGATAATTTATAAATAAAATAAGTTACTGTTTGTCAAAGCGTCACTGTGACGTCATCGGCAGTAACGTGGTAACCGGTTTTTAAAAGTTAAATATCATTTTTAGCTTAAACATTTTTAATGCTGAATAATTGGTAGGCGGTCATGTTAGAAGCCTATATTTTTGTCGTTTTTCAACAGAATCATATTTCACTTGGCAGTTAGATGTAGAACGTTTCCGTAAATAATTATAAGTCTGTAAAATTCCATGTTAAAATTCCAAGCTGTTGCTGAAAAACGGCGAAAAACTTTAGGGGGCTACTTATTTGCCGCACCCTGTAGTAAGTTTCAGGATTATTAGCTTGCATGCTTTAGATTAGTTTCTCGGACTGACAGGGGGGTTTGGCGATGTATAATCTGTGACTGTGATCTGGAACCACAGCACTATGACACTTTGCATATATTATATGTATATTTAATAATTAATTTTTTATGTTACTTATGACGTTCAGGTACGTAAAAGACAGGCGGCCGTCGATCTCGCCTAACTTCAACTTCCTCGGTCAGCTGGTGGAGTTTGACAGTCAGCTGACCAAACAGCGAACCGATGCTGATGATCGCAATTCACTGCAGATCTCAGTGGCGACCTCAGACGACAACGACAAGACCAGCAAGATGCCAGAGCGCGCGCCGTCACCTAGCAAGCGCCCGTGCATGATCGACCTGAGCCGAGCTGTGGTCAAGCAATCACGGGACAAATCCTCCTCGTCGATGGCTCAGTGCACCGGTGCCGGGATGACGGTCCAGTCACCGACGATTGCGCTGTCAAGGCTGCAGTTTGTCGAACTGCGACAGGCGCCGTCCTCTGCCGCTGCCGCCGCCGTCAAAGTTCTGCCGAAGTCTGCTACGGTTGACACATTGACAGTACAGACTACACCCAGCTTTCAGTCCACGTCAGTCGTCTCTATAGTGCTTTTACGGAAATACATTAATGACTTTTTTCTCACTGTCGTTCTGGAGCATGGAAGGAACCCTAGCGCCCATGTAATAGCTATTGTCGCAACGTAAATTGTAACGTAGTCCTTCACAAACCGCAGGGCCCATAGGGTGGCATTGATCTCCGATTTTTTAGTTTTCAGCCAGACACCAGTTTACACAGCCAGACCATGGACACGAGACTAGTGTATTTCGCGGTGTGCTTATTTACTTCCAAGTTTTCGGTCGTACTTATTGCGCCTATCCGCAGATGGATGGCCAGGCTGAGTTGACCTAGGTATACTTGCATTTTCAGTCAATCCTGGCTATAAACCGAGATCAGCCCACAGACAGTCACCCACTCAAGTAGGCCTACTAACCGGGCCCAGGTTAGTCATCTAGTACTTCTAGAAATAAAATAGTCTTCAAGATTTTTTTAATTCTCGGTGTTATTTTATAACGCCAAAGTAACGCTAGCTCATGACCATGTAAACCGTTTTTATTGTGGCTGTTGGCTGTCACTCCTATGTTGCGTATTCTATGTTTAAGGCGGTAAATTATACAGTGTGCGTTTGTATTTAACTGTAGCTTTAAAACTGACATTTGCGTTACGTTACAGGTCGGTGGATTTTTCCAGTGAAATGATACAAGAGCAGTCGCAGCAACAACGTGTAGCGTCATCGTCATCATCATCAGCGGCTCGGGCTCAGCAGACCACGACCACACCTCATGGAGATGAAGTGACAGCCGGCTCAGGCGCGTCGGGCGTCTCCAGCGCCGTCTGCAAGCCAAGTCTAACCGTTGTTGGGCCTAGCTTGCTATCGACGCCTAAGACCCTGGGCAACATTGAGGAAGGTGGCTGCACTGGCGGCGGTGAGCTGCTTCTAGTCGACTGGCAGACGTCGTTCAAGTCGCGCAGTTTGGAGGACATTCTACTGGAGTCTTCTACCACCACCACCAGTCCGCCAAGGTCACTCCAAGGTCACGTGACGTCATGCTGGGTCCCAGCTGAGCCGCAGGGTGGTGGGGGAGATTCGACACGGTTGACCGGTCACGCTCCATTGGCCGCCAATCACGGCTCACTCAGCAGTGGACATGCGTCGCTACACGGCAGCCTCGAGATGATTCAAGTTTCGTGAGACCTTTAACGTGTAGTCTACTACCATCGGCGACACCTTGCTGAAACATCTGTTTGGTATACGGATGATATGGTATAGTTTTGTTTGAAATTAGGCGAGAAAAACTTTACGACTCTGGCGGTTTTAGCTTTTTGTATATAACACTGGTTTAAATGAGTTTTTTGTGAGAAACAATGACTGTACTGACCAACTTTGTTATGGAAAAAAGGTGGTGTTGAATTTTTTCACTTCTGTTTATGATGCTTTTCTGTTTTTAAAGAAAGTTTCGGTTCAGAATCTTAACCCGATACACCACGTGCATTATTTTGTGGGCGTGATTTTTTCGCTGGCTCAGTGGCGTCTTCAGTCTAGTCATATTGGGAAAGATGCCAGTTAATATTTGCTTTTGGCATGCCCAGAATAAGAAGCAAAAAGTCAACGAAGTTGTGACAATTTAAATTTATAAACACCGCAGATGTTTTTTTCAGAAATATGAACCGGTTGGAATTAATTTCTTTCCCGACGATTTCATGACTGCGAGTCTGCGCCATTGTTACTTTCTCCGCAAATTGCCATAGTGTCACAATTTTAGTATCACATAAAGCAATTGCAAGTCTCGCCTTTTTGTCAGCGAATCACGTAGGCCCTATCAATCTGATCTCAGTTGATTGGTCACCATTATTGAGTGTATTATTGTACCGTATTGACTTCATGAGACAGCATAGTCCGCCTCCGTATAACATTTTGCTATATCATAGACTTGTATATTTTTATACGCGGAATACGAAGTCTGTAGTTATAGCAGCTAGCAACTGCCGTGTGTAATTAGTTTTCTAAAAATAATTTAACTATCAATTACAGTCATTATCTGTATCATTTATATTATTATCATTATAATCACTATGCCTGATACCATTAGTTGACAATGTTTTTATAAGTGTGCGTGTATGTGTGTGTATTAATTTATTAAGCTGTGGAGTATTTCAGACGCTGTTTTCAGAAATGTGTAATCGTAAAATATCGCAAACGTACTTACACTGAATAACATATGTGTACCGTCAGTGAGTCATTCCATGAGTCATTTTATGATTTGTTTGTGTAATTGTCTTTTAATCGGTGTTAATTCATGTTAAATTAAGACAGAAAGATCGACGATTGATACTCAAGATGACTTTTTCGTGTATCGTTTGCTGCTGATTATTTTCAGGCAAATATTATAAACGGTTTGAAGAGTTGCTGCTTGGCTATTTAATTTATACGTTTCGCGTTTTCGTTGATTCAGAACTCTTATAGTAGGTATGTAAGTATTTAAGATTGTCGTTCATTGCATGTTGTGTTTGTTTATACTTATTTACTTATTTGTCTCATTATTTACTGTTGTCGCCGTGATCACGTTTACCTGAGTGTTACATCCTATTGTTGTACGTATTGTCAAAACGTCTTGTTTTAGTGTGTTCTGGTGTCACCGTGTAGCTGTGTGAAAGCGTCTTAAGTGAAGCCTATCCCATTGCTCTCTGTTGTTATTGCTTATGTTGATCTAAATGTCCGCAAGGTTTTGAAACTGTTTTATTGTTAACTTGCAGTTCTTATCGAAGATGTTCATATCATTGCCATTGCTCAAATACTAATTTTTATGATCCGTGATTTGATTTTGATTTGCGCTCTAAAGACATTCGTTGAGTTGCAGCAGTCAAGAATATCTCTATTTCTCGTTGTTCGCCTCAGTAGCGTACCTATCACTTAGGAGGGTAACCATTTACTCCTACGTATTTTTTTACTTCTCTCCCCTTTTCACTTCCTTTGCGTTTCTTCATTTTCGTCTGTCCCTTTCTCTCTGGGGAGCGCTGTAAACTTCCCAGTGAAGACTTTGGTCCATTTTGAGCTACAGAGTTTCGCGGCTTAAAATACACACCTAAACCTTTGTTCGCTGAGAAAAATGACACGACTTTAGACATGTTCTGAAAAAAATCTCATGTTTAGTGGCATACATGGCTGTTAGTAAAATAGCGTCTGAAATAGGCTGTAAAGTAGCGATGAAACACTGGTGTGACATTGTCTGAATGTAGGCCCTAGTCAGCGAAGTATCGCACTTAGGTCTGAACCCCGAACCCTGTTTGCGTGCGTCACTGCTTTGTCTGTGTCTTGTGCTTCGTGTAGCACGGCGTTGATCGTTGTCCGTCTGTCTATCTGTCTGTTTGTCTCTCTGTTTCTGTGTGTCTTTGTATCTGTTGTTAGACGAATCCTGCCTTTTCACCGTGCCTTTAGCCGCCTTAGATTCTTTCGGTCTACACGCATCAACTTCTGGCACAGTCATACTGCCAGACTTTCACCGTTTACTACCGAATCTTTCCATAGACGTCAATTATTGCGAGTTTGTACGTTGCGCACTTTAATATTTTGGTGTCCCTCTAGGCCTATAAGCTTACATGTCGCTGCTTTTCTCAAGACTTTGAAAGTTAACGTTTTAAGTAGAAGACCGTGGGTGTAGACGAAGAAATAATCGGAAAGGGAGTTGGTATAAAGAAATGAAATCGTCGGGGAGAAAGTGTGCAGTTGTGACAAGAGATTTGTTGTATTGTAATGAGGTCAGCGGTCAGAAGCATTTTTGGTTCGCGGACGAAAAGTTGGCTGTTACAACCACAAAATATTGTACGAGCCTACGTCACATCTATGAAACACGATGGATCCTTTTCGGATTTAAGGAGGGACGTTAGCTATTTTTGTACTTGGGGATAAACATTTTTGTTTAAGCCCAATTTTTACACTCGGCGCCACCTGTGAGTCTTTTTACACAAATATCTGGTGGGTGTGGGGGTCGACTTTGCTATGAACTGCATTTTGTTTATTCTTTAACAATGTTGGTGGAGTTGTGAACTTGCCAGTGTTTTAACTCTTTACAGTTTACACAGTGTAGTGTGTACAGCAACCTATGTTGTGTTGTGTTGCTTGCTGTTTGTGTGTAAAAATGAATTTGTGTGCGTGTATCACTGCGTGAAGTGAGGTATATTCCCACACCTATACTGTCGTTGTTATCCACAGCCGCTCACCGAAACTGATGCAAAACATCGGCGAAAGTGTTTTGAAATGTCCGAACATCAGTTGTTTAATATTAGCGGCAGCGGTGCTTATGCGTTATTTCGTGATTCCTACAATAATTATGTTTTTTTCTGTTAATGATCATGCACTGTTGACGTGTTGTAAGTTCGTACTTCCCTGAAAAACGATAGGCTGTATTTATTTGTCTACCTGTCTGTCTGTTTGTCCACCCGGATGTTTGGTTACATGTATCTCTCAGGAACATCTCGGAGGTCGTTTGTATGTCTGTTCGTTTGTGTTTCTACGTGTCTGTCTGTCTGTACGTTCGACATGACTTCTGTTATATGACATTGTGTACCTGTGTGTGTGATGATTAAATAGTAAGAATACAAGTATAACAAAACGATATTATGTCCGCTTTCTCTTTCTTTTATTTATCATTTTTTGAATTTTTTGTCGTGGCAAGAAATTTTTGGTAGGATAAACCTGCAAGACCAAGGCACCAGGTCAATGAATATAGGACTCTAAGAGTTTTCTCTTGGAAAGTTTTTGATTTTTAAAAAAATGCAAACCATAGCATTTGTGGCAATTTTGCTTACAGAAGTGTTGTCTTCGACACGTCGAAATCGAAGCAAGGCCATGAACATGAACTAATGATTCAGCGCATTACGCGGCGATCCGTTGTAAACAACTGGACCCGCGGTGCAGCACACAGACACATCACACCACCGGCCCAGTCAGCCGCTCTAGGCCACAAAGTCATGTCTCCCATAAACCGCAGAAGTATCTACAGCGTTTTTACCTAAATGAGAGAAACGCTGTGTTATAAACGTATAATATCACGTAGGCCTTCAGACATTCCCACGTGCACATAATTGCCGTTGAGAACTAGCCTTGCTAATTAGGCGATTTTGACACGATTAGGCAACAAGCTAATTTTTTAAAGCGTCTTTTAGTTTGGCATAAAAGTCGGACACCACTGCTAAAACACTCCGCCGCCCTAAGAGTAGAATTTGACGTAGTATACTGGGAAATGTTGTTAAATGATTAATAGGGTGTTTACACGATCGAGCAAACATCGAGCAGCTAGCTCGACGTTCTATGTTAATTAACATGCTAATTAGGAGAGCGGGCTGGTTGTAATTGGAAGGCCTATACAATACGTGATCAACTGTGAACTAAAAGCCTAAGCCTACATGTAGGCCTACATTTGAGCCAGGGGCGATCGTGTAAACACCCTATGAGGTATGGTCTTTATGTGGATTTAACGAGCTAACTTCTGAAGCATGGTCACATTATGTCCGACGAGTACCGTAGATAGATTTCTGACGTATGCTTCAATGTTAATGTCGTACAATACAAAATTTTTGTCCCTTATGTTTCCCAATAGATTTCCCAATAGATTTTACAACAGCACCAAAGCGCACAGCGACTGCCTTTGCCCATCACTGACAAGGAGTTTGTAAAAATCGTGACATCATTGTCACGGTTTGCTGAGTTTATTACATTGGCGAATATAGGCCATAACATGACCCAGTTGACTAGTGAAGCATGCTATTTTATAGCTACAACGAAAACATTACAGCGACAGACAACAAATGTCGTGAGATTTGTAAGTAGTCGGTTTATAAATAGTATGCCAGTGTATAATTTCAAACTTTAAGTTGTACGTTAAACAGTTTAGGCCTAAAGTCTACAATGTCTACGACGAGATCTTTTTAAAGTCGAACATCGGAGCAAACTATATACCAGGACGACGTACGCTATTGTGTGGAGGCCATTGCCGCGTGTGTTAAAATAGCCAGCCGGTTGATACAAAATCACATTATGTAGCGACATTTTGACATATTATGCTGTCTTGCTAGCTGTGTATTTGCACACTATTAAATATTTAGCTGATTTTACTTACACGAAGTGTAGGCTACTAAGCTTACGAATCGTATGCCAGGCACTGGACAGCTTTGTATTCGTTTGACTCTGTAGATCATAGGACAAGCCAAGCAGCTGTTTTTTTCTCTCTTAGAAATCAATTAACTGCACAAAATAATGTCAGTTCTGCGTTTTTGTTCTTACGTCATCAAACTAGCAGTACTGCTGTGAAGTGTCAAACAGAATTTTCATATAAAAGTAACAGATTGATGCAGCGATGACAGCTGTTGCGACAGGTTTTAGGTACGTTTTACAGTTTTAGGCCTACCCGTCTGTCTGTACGTTTAGCACAAAGTAGCATTATTTGGGCAGGGCCTCTGGTCTCTCCTTCCCTCAAACGGAAAAGGAACATACATTCTGGGGTCGAAACTCCCAAGTAAAATTTGCACGGAAAGCTGAGATCAAATCGACGTCAAGTTCGCAGCGTTGCTGCTCGTCATCATGATCAGCTTGTCGTGCCCGGCAAACGAGCGTAGGCGACTTCATGATGCTTTTGCTGTCCATAATGTCGAATGACTTTGGCCTTTGCCTGATTAACTAAGATACTTGGACAGAGATATTTGTGTGTGTAATCACACCTCACACGATAGTGTGAGTGTTGTAAAGACGACCTTCAAAGTATATGGGAAAAGGCAAAATTTGACCCTCAGCCAACCAAAAACCCCTAAACCGATCGTCACCAAATTTGAATGGCGTGATTACGTCGTGAACCCCTACCACCAAAAATTGGGCTCAATCCGCCCAGGGTTTTTTGCTCCCCATATAGGTGAAATATACACCCCTTTTGCTCAAAATTTACTACACTTTTTTGGTTCTTCAACTCGCCTATGGGCGAGTTCGTTAGATCGATTTTTACGTTTAATACGTCAAATGACACGGTTCTGCGCAAGAAAATAAAAATAAAAATTTAATTTTTGACTTATTTATTTAAAAAAGTCGGAAAAAAAATTACACTGGCGTCTATGGGGTAAATATAAAAATTCTTTAAACTGTCATAACTTCCGTTGTGTGCAGGACAGAGTCGTAATTTTTGGTTTTAGGATATGGTTTTCAGGGTCGGCCTAATTAACCGTAACATTTGTATTTACTCCCGGTTAACCTCCGTTGCCATGGCAACGAAATTTGGCACAAAAGTGGCTATATTTCGGCTTGCGTAAAAGATTTTTGAGAAATTTTTGCGCCTACAGGGGGATTTTCGGGGATGGGCCATCGACTGCTGCCAATTGCGTTTTTCTCCGCTCTCTTAATTAGCATGATAATTAACATCAAAATTGAAGAAGGCTTCAGACTATGTTAGTGATTACCGACTAAAGTCAGCTTGTAAGGACTCCATATGCATAGCCCCATTTAAGGTTACCCAAATGATTTTTGCTGTTTTAGAGGACTGATATCATCACATCGTTCTTACACACAGTTGTAAACTG
>Ga0209454_1002318_pt1 | contig 12863 bp, 4 predicted proteins | sample WorMetHERISLAND1_2_FD_187400 | JGI IMG/M metagenome (GOLD analysis project Ga0209454, IMG submission 187400) | Marine gutless worms symbiont microbial communities from Max Planck institute for Marine Microbiology, Germany - Olavius geniculatus... | ecosystem: Host-associated > Annelida >...
TTGCTAGTTGTAACTAGTTTCTCTGACTACACAGTGAGGCATAATTACGGGACCCCTTAGCGCTGATTGGCAAAACTTTTTTTTCGAAATATTGATCGTTTTGTGATGTCCGAGTTCACAAATAAACTTTCACAGTTTTCATATGACATCTGAAATACCTATTAATGGTATCAGTAACCATTGGTGAAATTCCTTAATTTTTTTAGATTATCGCGTTTCGATGAAAGACTAGTGGTCAAAACAAAAACAACATAGAACTAGAAGTTATCGCCATAATGCGCTATAGGCCCACTTCCTTCTTTAGATATCGACCTTAGCAGTGAATGCGACGGTGAACACCTGTAGGCTATCAGATTCGTAACTGCATAAAAAGTTGCGGTTTGACGCTTGCTAATTTACTGTGTGCTCAAAACAACTCAGCCTTCTAACCTCAGAGGAACGGGAAATGAGTGGCACCTTACGAGCTACTTGGCGAATGCGGCCGAATATCTGCAGCACTCTGCTTGCTCATAGCGGATCCATTCGGTAGCTCGGACAAGGTTGGCCGCATAATGCACATCATCATTAGCTCAGTCTTATGCCAATCAGCTTTCACTTTCTAGATTGTAAACCGTTTCCAGTTACCAACTTGATTAACCCTACATAAGCAGCGTTGTAACAAGTACATATATGTTTAATCTTTACTTTTACACGCAGTTGCTATTTTCACTGATTTTCCTCATGAGTAGTTTTCGAGATCACGTATTCTCCAGTAGCATATTAATTTCGTCCAATAGCAGTTCTAAATCGTATGCACTGTTAAACTAAAAGTGAAGGACTGGGCCAAATGTGTGCAACAGATTAAGCGATTTTACAGAAGAACAAAATCACCCTTCACAAAAAAAGAATTTGGTCACATGTCGCATAATGGTGGCCTTCGCATTTACATCAGATTTTGTTTTTGTCGAAACGACAGTGTACTGTCTTACTCTGTCTGTTCTGGTTTTAGGATTACTGTAGACATAGTGCACACGAGTTTATAGGTTATGCCATTATAGCCATTATTTTTCATTACATTATTTCCAGTGCAGTGAGTGCGTTGTAGGGCTTGCTGTTGGCCGTTATCTTTCTGACTGCGTGGTCACAGTGCAAGTGTCGCACGATGCATTCAGTAGGCCTAACCACAGAGCACAAATGTTAGCCATTGGACAGAATATGAGGTGCTTAGCTTCGTCCTTTAGTTCGTAGGCAATAAAGTTCTTGCAAACTAGTGATTCGTATATGCATCGTTCCCGCTGTAGATAGTTGAGTCTTTGAAGCTTTATCTATCCTGTGATTGTTATTTGTTACTATCAGTGTGTCACATTTGTACAGCACTATAATAATTATGCACCTTTTTTCCGCTTTGAGTGAAAAGTAGTGTCATAAAATCTGAACTCGCGCATTATTTTCGTCATAAGCCTAATTCTTAAAAAAAAACTTTTAAAATGCAGTTGTTTCGATTAACATAAAATCTGTACCGGTACACCATGAAAGTTTGTTTCGCTTTTAAGTTGATTTTCAGTTTGTATAAATGGACTGTCGTGTGAGCTTATTGGTTGACAGTGATTGGCACTACAGCATTTACTAATTGCTAGTTGTAACTAGTTTCTCTGACTACACAGTGAGGCATAATTACGGGACCCCTTAGCGCTGATTGGCAAAACTTTTTTTCGAAATATTGATCGTTTTGTGATGTCCGAGTTCACAAATAAACTTTCACAGTTTTCATGTGACATCTGAAATACCTATTAATGGTATCAGTAACCATTGGTGAAATTCCTTAATTTTTTTAGATTATCGCGTTTCGATAAAACTGGCACAGAAAATGGACAGTTAAAAGTGCCATTTTGGCCTTTCTGGTCTAAGGGACACGATGTTTTTATTGAGTTTTAATTTGTACTGTACAACGTCTTGTGTTCAATCGATCAATCACAACATATTCGTATAGCTCCATATGGTCGCGAACGAATCAGAGGCGCATAATGGCAGAAACTAGATTGAGTGTTCACGTTTGCAATATGCAATGTCAAAAAGTTTGCTTTTTAAGTAACGCTTGAAAGTACCGAGTAGTTCGGCACATCTACAGTTATAATGACAGTGAGTTCCAAACAGAAGGAGCACTAACGCTGAACGCTTTCGCTGACAACGCTAGCGCCATCGGCCATCCTGAGTAGAGTAAGTAACAGTTTGTCCGATGATCGCAGTGTACGTGCTGGTAGATAGTCCTGAATGAGATGATGTAGGTAGGCTGGGTTGCCGGTTGATCTCGTTCAGTACGTGATGACCGCCAGTTTGTAGTTGATCCGTTGCCGAACAGGCAACCAGTGGAGCTGTTGACGTAGCTTGGTAGCACTTGTGGAACGTGACGTCTGACACTCCACTCTGACCAGCGAGTTCTGTGCTACCTGCAACCGGTTGATGTTGCTCGTTGACGTGCTGTGTAGCAGTGCGTTGGCGTAATCCAGTCGGGATGAGACGATACTGTGTCCCACCATCTTGTCAGCGTCAAGTGTCATCAGTAGTCGTTTGTGCCGCAGAGCTCGTGTGTGATAGCTGCAGCTGCGGATGTGTTTGTGTTCTCAAAATAAATAAGTAAATAAACATTGACAGTGCAAACGCAAAAGTCGCGGGTGCGCGTTGTTCGATGTCGGTTTAAATGGCAAGAATAATTAGTTGTGACATCGCTGCAGCGACGAAGGTGCAAAAGACGCCAGAATGTCACCAGCAGACGGACGGGCGGCAAGTTGACAACGTGTAAACTTGCTAGGCATACAGCTCGTCCAGCAGCTGCTGTTGACGTGCGAAATTGATGAATGCGACTTCTAGTGGAGACTTTCAGCTGATCGCTAGTCGCTACCTGCTTTCCAGGCGTGGATCAGTAGGGCCTACGCGTGATGCGGACAGCTGACGCCACCGACTGCTATCCATGCATATCAACGACGCCTAGCTATACTGCCACGCTTAGGACAGTGCCCCGTCAAGAACTGCTACATCGCGCTGTGCTGTGGTGCAACATTTAACACTAGAACGAATTCTACCTAGCTCGACGTCTGCCAATTGTTTCCTGATTAGTTCCGCTCTCAGCTGCTCTCTGTTAGGTTCTAACTCCATTACTTGGATCCGCCGCGGATTTGTTGTAGGCCTATAAGGGATAAGAACAAGCTGACGAACGTTGTATATTTTGTCGATTTTCACTTCCAGTTTTCTGTAAGCGAGCTAGACAAAAGACCAGTCTCTGCGCATCACTTTGCCCCCAACGAACAGAATATTACTAAAGTTGATAGATAACACTGACACTAGTCTATATTACTAAAATTCTAAATAAATGCGACGCCAAAATTCATCATTTTGCCCCTTTATGCTAAAACCAGATGACGCATAGGAAAGTCATCTTGCCCCGAGTGTACGTCATTTAACCCCGTGTGACGAGCAGGGCCGTCTTTGGCACAGACTTACCCGCGGAACCCCTAATACCACATAGCGCCTTGTGACTGCACTACACTACAACTTAAGTCTGTAAGGTAGGCCTTATCTTGTGTGCTTGTGGACCTACAATTCTGCGAGCGGAGCGAGCGGAAAAATGAACTTTAGATTTTAGCCTTCCCTCTCCCTGCCCCAAGAAAAAAAATTCTAGACCTTTTAATTGAGTTCAAGTTGTGACAATAATTCATCCCTAAGGCGATGAGAATTAGCTGGATTGATCTATCGATCCATCGTCCGTTGCGGCGACCACCGCCGTAGCGCGGGGCCCCTTTGGGGCGCGCGGGGCCCTTGGCACAGTGCCAAAGTGCCACCCTCTAAAGACGGACCTGGTGACTAGTAGTAGCCGTGCTGAGTGTCAGAACAACTATGCAAGTATGCAGCTAAAAGAGCAATTTTTAGAAAAAAAGATAAACGACACTGCAATTTTATTGAATAAAATCCTTTAAGTAGCAACACCCCAGATCACGTCACTGCGGCTTTATATCTCCATAATCGTGCTAGATAGACACATGGTCATAATGGACCACCTATAGGAAACTAACAACGGCGAGTCGAATGGTTACGTGACCGATGACGTCATGTGACCCGAAACGGTCAAGGTCGTGACTCCAAAATCTACGAGGCTTTACATCTGTATAACGCTGTAATATACACTGTGTCTCAAAAAGCATCCCCGACATATTTGGCTGTAAATTGAGAACCAATTATCAGATTTTAATAATTTTTGGCGTGAATATTTCTGACACAACCTGCCATCAAATGACCGTTCAGTTTTACACCTCACCCAATGTATGTTTCTGCACTACCTAGGGAAAGCAGATCAAGCGCAATGTGTTGAAATAAACAGAAAAACTGAAAAAAAACATCCCCGACATTATCGATCATAACTTGAAGAAAGATTAGCAGATTTTAATAATTTTTGGCAAAAATATTTCTGCCACAACTGGCTATTAAATAAGTGTTTTAGTTTCACTTTACCCAACGTCTGCTTTTGCACTACCTGGTGAAAGCAGACCAAGCATAACGTGTTGAAATAAATGAAAACACGTCGATAAATTTCATCTATCCTAATCTGTGGGCCCCAACAGCCGGTCTGTTACAAGGTATGACTGTCTTGCAGTAATGTATCTACCAGATGAAGTTTAAAAATGTTTGAAGAGTCAAGAAGCGACTGGTGCAGCCTGGATTGGTCTGAAGCAAAACATTATTGATACTGTCGTCAATGAATGGAGAAAGCGTCTCCTTGCCTGTATCTGCATAGTGGGCTAACACTTCAAGCAGTGTTACTACAGGTAATTAAAAATGGAAAACTAGATAAAATGTCAGCCAAAGTGTCAGAAATTTAAACAAAATGTGTTTTTACGCATTATGTTAATTAAGCAATCATATCGCATTGGATAAAAAATTGATATTTCGCTGGTTGTGTTTTCCCCAGGTAATGCAAAAACAACCGTTAGGTGAGGTAGGAAACTGAATGGCTATTTGACGGCAAGTTATGTCAGAAATATTCATACCAAAAATTATCAAAATCTGATAATTGATTTTCAAGTTACAGTCGAAAATGTTGGGATGCTTTTTTGAGACACATTGTAAATGCACAGTCACAATTGACCACAAATAGGCAATTTCACATGGCGAGTCTATAGAATTTGAAATAAAGCATTTTCATTTTAACCGCTACGATTTACACAGTTCAGTGATTTCAGTTATACATACTTTACTGTAAGCTAGACAGAAGCGTTAGACAGACTCCGTGTTCGTTTAAACATTATCTTGTTTGTTAACAGTTATTGCTAAATAAACACATAAAAACATGCAAATTAAGCATTTTGATAGGATATGATTAGTTGTTAAGCAAGTGTAGGGCCTGTACCCTAGCCGAAACACGTTAAAAGCAACGTAAATGCACGGATGTTTAGCGTTTGAACATCGCTGAGCGCTAAACGCCGTTAAACGCGTTAAAAAGTGGATGCGAGAAATGCGTTTAGGGACGTGCAATTTTCTTCAGTAGCCGCCGCAGACTCTTCTGACTCCTGCTTGCACTCTCGCCCACCTGGGTTGGTGTGGAGTCTTTCTCCCCCACACTCTCATTCACACTCTCGTCCACACTCCAGCCCACCACATTCTCGCCCACCTGGGTTCGTGTGAAGTTTTTTAAATTGTCAATGACAACCACGCGTCCTCTTCTTTTCCATTCACTGACGTAGAGACGTCTGCGTGATTGGTCATGCCACAGGCTAAAAGGTTGGTTCAGACCTCCGTCAACTCTGACAGACATCTCGTGAGCACTGGACAGTGACTGATCCATCACCAACAATCTGCTATTGAGCCGATCAGCGACAAGAACGCGTCCTTCTCTGTCTACTGCTAGACCTTTGGGTTCATTCATCTGCGTCAGCTCAGATCCCTCCTGTCCACCATAGCTACGAACCACAGCTCCGTCAACTCCCACTAAGCAGACGCGATGTAATGAGCCGGTATGACTGACCAAAAATTGCCCGGTAGGCAGCTGCACAGCACAAAAGGGATATTCAATATCGGCCTGCAGTTCAATGCTCTGTAGCAGAGTTCCATGAGTCGTGAATATCTGCAACTTACGCCCAGTGTGACTCACAACGACCAGATTCTGTTCACTGTTTACTGACAAACCTGCTGGATGGCCTGAGACGGACCACTTCTTCACAGCATTGCTGCCAGACAGCTCTACTCTGTGTACGCTGACGTTGGTCCAGTCAGATACATAGAGACATTTGTTGATGAGACATACTGATAAACCCCAGCACCGGTAACCCAGCCCAGGAACTGTGATGTGGCGCTGCAATGCAAAGATCTTGGCGCTGTAGACTTCAACCTTCTGTTGACTTCTGTAGCGCAGAACAAAGACGTCATCACCAAATGACGTCACGCTGCCGACTGGGTAACCTGCAGGAGTGACGCGCACTGTCGATGAACTGGATTTAGAATCTACATACGAAGCACAGTTTTTTCTATTTGTCATTTTCCCACTACGTTCTTGTCTTCTATGCACAACATGTAGTTTAAAAAACAAGCCAGTATAACCAAAACACTCACATTGACGGACGTTCTCTTAACCTTTGTAAGTCAGCCAAATATTAACAATTTGGAAAAAAATTTATGAGTGCACTCAAACAGGTAACTACAGCTAAAACACTCACATAGACGGATGTACACCGTGTCCGGAAAAAAGTAACCCCATAGAAATCGTACAATAAACATGTCAAACATGAACGACTCTGAATAAAATATTGTGCACTTAAGTTTCAATAAATTGCTAGAGCGACTGCCAAATTAAGTTAAAAATGTTACTTTTTAACAGAGTTATTAATTGTTGAATATCGATAACAAAATATCTCCGTTACCAATATGGCGTTACATAAGTTAACCCTTTTATTGCTACTGTACATTTGCATAACTCTAACGAACACCATCTGATTCTAACAAACTTCTACATCAACAGTGCACCATTTATTGGCGATCAAACTGCCAAATTTCAATTAAATGTGCCGAATCAAACAATAGTTACAGCGGCTTTTGTGAGGTCATTCACAAAGAATTGAAACTGAAGTTTTTTAAGGTGACCTCACACAAGCCACCGTAACGATTGTTTGCTATGGCAAATGTAACTGAAATTTAGCATTTTGATTGCCAATAAACGGTGGATTGTTGATATAAAATTCCGCCAATATCAAATGTTGTTTGTTGGAGTTATGCAAATGTACAGTAGCAGAAAAGTTAATTTTCTTTATTTGCAGATAGCAACAATCATCATACAGTAGCACAAAATGGAACTTTCAACAAGTTCTGCTGGTTATCCGCTGGCACAGGACTAATGGCCACTTATGTGACGCCAGATGTTCGGTATTAGTACACGGAGAAATACTCAATATCTCAAAAAATTGTTAAGTTTACGTTTCGAAGAGACGCCTTAAAGGCACTAAAATTTCTAGAATCAATTTATGTAACGCCATATTGGTAACGGAGATATTTTGTTATCGAAATTCAACAATTAATAACTCTGCTAAACAATAATATGTTTCAACAGAATTTGGCGGTCGTTTTAGCAATTTATTAGTAATTATACGTACGAAATTTTACTCAGATTGGTTTAGATCTTACATTTTTATTGTACTGTGTCTAGAGGGTGACGTTCATTCCGGACACAGTGTATGCCTATAGCGACAGTGATTTATAGGCCTATACAAATCACCATAACAACATTATTCACTAAATTACTTTCTGAAAATACCAAAAAAAGTTACAAGTAAAAACACAGTGTTTTTTTTATAAATCATCGCGTATAGGCCTAAAAAGCATGCATAACCTACTGTGCCATTTTCGCCTCTCATATTTAAAGAAATTTGCGCTGAGAAAATAGCTGTTTTAACTGACCTTCTTGAATAACGGTTCCAACAAGATTTCTTTTGTATCTGTCCAGCAGCGTTGATGAGGTAAAAGTGACATTCACTGCAGGCAGAGAGCTGTCCACGTGACCGATGACGTCAAACTTCTCCAGTTGCTCAGCTCTGTCGTGTAAACTTTTCGTCACATCACCTGCAGCTGTTCCACTGCCCAACAGCGTCTCAGTGTCTCTCTTGAAACTGTCCAGCGCCAACTGGTGTTGTTTCACTTCTTGTTTCACCGTCTCCACTTGTTGGATTTGCTTCTGTCTGATCGACCCAACTTCGGATAACAGTTTCTCTCTGTCACGCTGGATAGCAGCAATCAACTTGTCTGCTGCTGTGTTAATTTCTTCCTCAACACCGGCAAGGTGCTTGATGACGTCATTCTTTTCTTTCTCAAGACGCTTAAGAACGTCTTCAGTTATCTTCCACTGCTCGGATACTTTCTGTGTGTCACTGAGGACATCCGACACTTCTTCAATTTCTGAATAGTTATGTGCTTTGTGGGACTTAATAAAACACAACGCACACATTGCAACTTTACATTCCAGGCACAACAATTTAATTTCCTCCCCTTTGTGCTCTTCACACGTGGTTTTTCCTGTTGAAAGCTTTCTAACATGAAGCAGTTTCTCCATTTTAAAGTCCTTCTTTATGCCTGATAACCCGTCATTCGGAATCATAAACTGTTCCCTGCACAGTGGGCAATTCATCCGGTCTTCGGGTTGCCTGTCCTGTCCGTAGTCTAGCAGACAGTTGAGACAGAACGTGTGGTTACACGGCAGAACTCGAGGATCGGTGAACATCTCGGTACAGATGGAACACTCTGTCATATCAGCCAGTTCCTTGTCATCTGATGACTGAGGGACCATGGTATTGCTGTGTGCCATGCTGTTGTTACAGGTATAGCGACACAGGTAGGACAGTCAAGTGTCAACAAGCCGACGTTGGGAATTCCATTGAAAACGAAAGCGGAACTGAGGCCACCGCTGCAAGCAACAGTGAGTAAAAAATGAATGAATCGATTAAATTAGCACATCAAAGCTGATGGATAAAACTGTTGGCGATGGTGGTTAAAGAGAATGGGGGCTAGGGGTGACCCATGGACCCCTAGATTACTTAGTAATCTAGGGGTCCATGGGTGACCCCAGTCTCCGGTAAGTAAACGGCTATTCCCTCCCCAATCCACACCCACTCGACGCCCATCAGCGCCACGTCCTCGATCAGCCATTATGCACTTTAACCACTATACTCGACGCCTATCTTATGGTATCCAGCATTAAATAATAAGAAAAAGTGAAGTAAAAATATTAATGTCACAATTAGACTACGAAAATGTAACTACATTTTACCTGTTGGGCCAATTTGACGACTCGCATGACCCAGTTAACCTTCAGTTAACCTGTCTGACCCAGTTAACGCTTGAGTAAGCTCAAGTCGTAGTAGGCTTAAGTAGCGTCAGTTTCAACAAGAAGCCCAGCTTTCGCTAGGATAGCCGACCGTAGTGGTTGACAATGATTTTCAAGGTCATCCAAGGTCGATGAGTTTCTTTTTATCTAAAAGGGCGTATGCCACTTCCTATTAGTAAGTTTGGCCGTATTTCTCACTGTTTTCGAGATATAACCAGTTTTTTTGCTGAAAAGCGCACATTTTTCTACTCTGCGTCCATTCTACCCCGAATTTGGAAATTTGCATGCCCGACTTTAACAAACATGGCTAATTATTCGTGTAAAATGTTTTTCTACGATTTAAAACTTAGCCACAATATATCCGTGACGGACGGACAGACAGACAGACAGACGGACGACAACTCGTACCTATAGACCCGTAAGCGACTCACTAGCCGTTTACTTGCTCGCTAGTAGGTAAATCTCGCTCTTCTCGCTCAGCGAGAAAAGCGAGGAATTGCAAAGTTTCATCAAAAAATTCGATGTTGTTGTTTAAAATTCTGCAAAATACGACAAAGTATTACTTTTTGTTGCACCTTGCATAGATGGCTTAGTTTTAAAATAATTTCCTGAATAATGCAAAAATGTCATTTCCATTAAATCACGTGAAAGTCGATTCGATAGATGACTTTCTTTAAATTTCATGGTGTGTTACCCAAGCTGAAAGCGATTGCGGTTTCGCTGAACATTGGAGGTCGAAAGTTCAAAACTCTAACTGCTAAAATTTACATTTAATGTTAAAAATTTTACACGCAGGTTGTCTTTATCTACATCTCCAGCCATTTCGATGCAATTCACTTTTCAAATGTGCGTTGCAGCCTAAAACGCGAAAAAAAATCACTAATAAACCCCTTATTCTGGGTTTCATGTTCGCATGTTCGCATTCGTATTATCCATCGGCCTAGTTGCAGGACAATCGCTGTTCATCGCATGTAAACAACGTATGGCAAATTTTTGTTTTAAGCTTAAAGCATACAAAATTTAAGACACGCATGTGAGACGCGTTTTCTTGTTGTGCATGCTGTCTGAGTCGTGATTTAAGAGAGAGATTCAAGACGTGGCGTCGACACGACATAACGTACGTGTACGAGTTTGGCGATTATTGTTCGACTAATAGCGGTCATTCAGTAAGTGGTTCGGTCGACGGTCAGGGGGTGACAATAATCGTCGTCGACGTCGTCGTCGTATAGATGAGTCGCAGATGACGTGGCCGAGGAATTTTTGACGAGAGATGTTTCAGTAGCTGGAACGAGAACGAAAACGAAAAACATTGTGTTTGGTCTTCTTCGATTCACGTGGAAGTGAACTAGTAGTTTTTGGATAATGATAAACAAAATTAAACTACTGTAAAATAAAAATTACGGCAAGCAAAATGAACTAAAATAAAAATTTTTTAAACGAGATTTCTGCTATGCAATTTGTAAAATGTAAAAACAGTCGTGACATAAGGTACGGTCATCAGCGCGACTCACCTGGATAGTTTGCGATATCAATCATTTCACATGCAGGTCACGCACTGCCAAAACAATTCATGACATAAGTTTTGCCAACTGGCGTTTTTAAATGCAAACTAAATCAAATTCGGTATTTGCAGAGTTTTGTCAAACGAAAATTGGATTTTCAAGCTATAAAAATTTTTTCTTGAAAACTATTGATTCATTAAAAACTGATATTAAGTCTTCGTTGAACTTGGAAAGTTAAAACTGTTTAAAAACTAAAACAAGAATTAGTCTGAGAACTAGAATATCAGTGCGTGGCAGTGATGGAAGTCGATTGACTGACAATCCATTCGTTCATCCGGGGCTTGGCAGAACGTCACGTGACGGTCACATGATGAAATCATCGGCCGACTGAGTCGATTTGCTGGCTGCGAGCACCATGCAACCGTTTCACCCATTAACCTCGCTGTACGAGGCCACCGACCGCCGTCTCGCTAACGTGCCCAGCTCTCATCCCTAAGATGTGCCGATACGGGGTGTGTGGGTTGGTACGTCAATTTATCTTATACTTACCAGTTTCTATGAAAAATCTTTATTTTGCCAATGGCAGAAAAAATGTTAAAACAAACAAGAAGCTCATCTGTCGCTAGATAGGGCCGACCGTACTGCCTATATTCGATGGTCAGCGTCCGATTTCCGGTCGCGGAAAAAAGCGATTTCCCAGAGTGACTGCAATCCCTTACACGCTATGATGAAGCTGTTGTATCAAACGCTACAATCAGCGCTATCATACGATACAATAATTCAGCGCACGTGGGCTGCAGGCTGTAATTTTGTATTTAAAATTGCGACCAAACCGCTGCAGATAGATACATGGTTATTATGGTTGCATGGAACCTACCAACGCCGACCCTCCTTATATGACGTACCGTTTAGCCGCAACACATGCGTCACAGACGGACGAGAGACAGACGTCTATAGTACCCAAAAAGGCTTGAACTAACGGTCGGCCAAAAATTAATGATAAAATACGAGAAACTAGAGATATACACACAAGCGTGATTTAAATCAATCAAACTACGTCGTAATTAACCAAAATCAGTAGAGCTGCCTTACATGCAGCAGAAAGATTCTGCATCTGGTGGAACAATTGCAACCGTTCTGATGACGATAATACTCGTATAAGCCTGTGATTATAATGACGTAATGACGGCAACAAGTTTACGGTTTCGTGTTTAGAAAAAAGCACATTTGTATAGAAATTGTAGAAAACTGTATAGCAAAAAGAAGTCTAGAGATAAAAAAGAGATATTTCACGTATAGCGTTTGATTCAGCGGCCCGGTTTCTTGTACTCGGCTGGCTGGATTACCAAGAAAAACAGAAAACCATTTTAAGAAAAATGTCAGCCAGCTCCCATATTGTCGCACAACCTGAGAATGCATTGGGGGTTTAAAAGTGCGGCGCGAACGAACCTGCGTACACGTCGGAAAAATGCGTCAATTGTGTTGGTCGGACGTTAGGACGACCGGCGCGTTCCCGTCTACCGCAGAAACACAATAGGAACGTCGCGCCTCCAGCTTCCTTCTCGATTCCATGCCGCCCACCCTCCAAGACCCGCAGCCTCGTCGGCATTTTGTTCACCTCATCTCATGAGAATTTCCGGTTAACTGAAACAGTTCGCTCCTCCACAGCGCTGCGACGTTTTACTACGAGTCGATCGAATGAAGCTTCTTGGTAAGACAGAAAGAGATAGCATTTGACCTATCACCGCGCAGGAACATCTTTAGCGTTGATTCCGATTATCATAATAAAAAAATAAAAATTTAAAATTAAATACATTACCTTAACAGAATTAAAGTACTCCTAAGGACATCAAAAGCCAATAGCCCTGCCTCATACATCTAGTAACATACTCGTGAACAATAAATTTAATCGATATAAGCGATCTGTGAGTAACTGCTGGGGAAAAGGTCATGCACACATGCACGCGAAAATCCAAAATGATTAAAAAATAAACGCAAATAAAAGTATAAAAAATAGCCTACTAGGC
>Ga0209454_1002321_pt1 | contig 12857 bp, 9 predicted proteins | sample WorMetHERISLAND1_2_FD_187400 | JGI IMG/M metagenome (GOLD analysis project Ga0209454, IMG submission 187400) | Marine gutless worms symbiont microbial communities from Max Planck institute for Marine Microbiology, Germany - Olavius geniculatus... | ecosystem: Host-associated > Annelida >...
GTTCTCTACATTTAAAGATAAAAATAACAATATATATTTTATATCTGATCTGTACATATGCAATAACATAATTTTGTTCGCAGATTAAATACGCCCATGTTTATTGGTTTATTTAAATAGTTATTTTAAGTGACTACTTTTCTGTGCTGACCACAGATTAATTTAGATCTCAACTGACTTTAGCATTATAAGTCTTTTCAAAATATCGTAAATTTCTAGCTGTCTGAGTTCAAAAATTCAAATCTTTAAATTAAGTACAAGTACGTTTCCGTGATAGTTGGATAGCAATAATAGAAATTCGCAAGTAAGATGAGTGCATTAAATTAATTAAAATCCTAATTCAAATTCAAATTTTTTGACAATTGAAATTTAATTGCAGTTGAAAATGACGCAGATATTAAAACTAAAGTTGAAAAAATTAAAACAAAAATGATCGGAAAAAATTATACTTGTTCGAGTTTGAACAAGCACATTAGAAGTCTTTTCTGATTTTGAACGTCACTAGTTTGTCTTGTAATATAGCAAACCTTATAGAAATTCAATTAGAAATCATTTCTTAATTCAAATATCACTGGTACTTTAGCGAAATACTAATTTTCTTAGATACGTGCGTATACATATTGTGTATGTATTTTATTATGCCTATGTGCTCGCAAGCTATATTTACAATTGCCAGTGACAGCCTTTTATCACATTGTGACATTAATAACAATTATAAGATATTAGTAAAAGAAAGAGCCTACAGAATAGCATCGGTTGAATGCAGGACGAGACATCTAGAGGAGAACGAAAGAGCATGGCAGTCATCAATGCGCTGACGCTGGTGCTGATTGGGGCCTTGATCCACGGCTGTTCCGCCCTCAAGTGCTACCAGTGCCACGCGAGTAAACTAGGCGACAAGTGCGACGACCCATTCGACAAGGACGATGCGACCGAACAGACATGTCCAAGCATGTACAATGCTTGCATTAAAGGAAAAGGAAAATCCGACCGTATGCAAACACATACTAGTATACGAGCAGTGGCTTCTATCCCCCAAATCTGGAGTCAAAATCAGGTGCAACTCCCCTCCCCTCACTTTTGTCCTCAGGTACCCTCACTTTCGGGCTCAAATTTATCCTTCCATTTTCGAAATCAAGTTTCCCAGCCTCTCCTCCTTTGGGCTTTTTTCCCTTTTCTAGGGAGAAAGTTTCGTTAACATATTAGAGTAAAAAATTAGGGAAATTAAAATAGGGGGTTTTGTTAACGGTGTAGACGGCGAGGTGAAAAATAATGGAAAGTTTTGATCTACACCTTTAACAACCCCCCCTTATTTTTCACTGGGCGCAAGCTGCGCCCACCAGGTATAGGGAGAGAAGCCACTGTACACAAGTGAGGCGTAACAAAGTGGAACATATATGCTTTACATAGATAAGTAATGGCATGACTTTATGTTAACAGTTCAAACACCTATGCGACGACAGGCTTAGCCTAACTCCAAATCTCCAATTATTGTCAAGATAGCTTGCTCTTATCGCTCGCAAAGTCTTGTTTTCGTTACTTATGGGGTGTTTACACGATCCAGCAAACGTCCTGCAAACTTCCAGCAAATGTATTCAAAATACAGGTGCTAATGCTGGACGTTTGCTGGATCGTAAAACATACGTCGTCGTCGCCGCTGCCCTCCCGGGCCACGCCCTAACCTACTTATCATTACAACCCAAGTATCAAAGAAAACCTACCTAAAGTCACATAACCAGCAATAATATCACAGCTACTAACAATGACTTCAAATATGGCGTCACATTTCAAAGAACATTAGCATGTGAACAGTAACTGAATAGGCCTACATGTGTAGGGCTGAGATATCAATAGTTTGCACTACTATTTTCAGGTCAGAATCGATCGCAATTCCCCACCGTGGTCAGCCACCTTGACGTGGTGGTGGGGCTTTGCACCGATGACCCGAAAGATTTCTAAAATCTGGAGGTGAGGAGCTACTAAGAGCTGACCAAACCCGTGAGAGCAGATTTGCTGCACGTTACCAGTGCTTTTGTGCTGGTCTCGGCTTCACAGCCGACTACGGCTTTACAGCCGTTTATTTACGGCTTCACAGCCGTCTACGGCTTTACAGCTGTTTCCTGTAACCTGTGGTTACATTCGGGGATGCGCATTGGGCCGAGCTGATACGGCCTCAGCGCTGGGCAGGTGTAAGACCCTGTCCACCCCGGAGGTGAAGGTGAAGAAGATCGATCGCAGTTTAAAAATACTTCCTCACGTTGAAAAACGCACTTTCACGTTCAACTGGTTAGAATTTCTTAATTAAGCTAAATATTGTAACTGAATTTGCCGAACATGTGGCTTTAATTCTCAGGCCCGTCGAAGGGGGGGATAAGAGAGGTAATTACCCCGGGGTCCGCAGGCCAGCCGTCGCTCAAAAACAAAGTACACCAAAATGCGCCATTTAAAAAAATTAAAATTTTCTCTCTAAAGGGACCCCGCGAGAATGTTTCCCTGGGCCCGGTATGGCTCTCGACGGGCTTGTTAATTTTCCTCTGTACGTAGGCAATGTAACGAGGAACAAATGCTATTGTTTTTGCTTCTTTGTTTGTGGCAGAGTCGCCCAACAACGAAGAAGGGATTTCGCGTTCTTGCATTAAGACGACAAAGAGCGGTTGTCACACGTACAACAACGAGTACGTTGCCGAGATGAATTCTGGCGGTGTGACTGGCACGGTGTGTTTCTGCGACGAAGACCTGTGCAATGCCGCTGCTCAGACCACAGCTGGACGCATCATCAGCTTCTTGCTCATCGGTGTAGTTGCACTGGCCGCCACTCGCTTTCTCAACCAGTGACAACGAACGCTCCAACAACTAGAGAGGTGTGCATGTTCCCATTCATTCCCGTTCCCATGACAACACTCTGTTCTTACTTCCATTTTCTCCTGACACCACTATTCCAAATTCTCATGCCCGTTGTCATCAATGCGTACTTTTTTGAAATAATGCAAACCGAGAAATGTTTACAAAGTTACTGTGACACATGTAAAACAAGCATTACCATGTTACGCCGACAATGTGTCAATTTCACTCGTTTAGTATTTAAAAAATAGTACAAAATACAGTAAATAAAATGAATAAGTAAAGCAATTTGGAGTAGCCACATTTCAACACGTCGTCGCCGACTTAATTTCAAAAACTGGCTGCTTCACAATCATAGTGGGAATTTTTGCACGCATGACATCTGTGCTATTTTCATTCCTGTTACTTTATAAATTATTTCCATTTCAATCCCATTCCCATATAGGAGGTTTGGGGGGACAAGGGGCCATGCCCTTCCCAAGATGACAAAAGTCGCTCTATTTTGCCTTGTATATTCAGTGTGTTATAAATTTGTACAGTAAAAGTAATGAAATTTGTACCCACGGCCACGAGGTACCAATTCCAGGGGTTTTTATGTCTAAAAAAGCGTTTGCTTCCAGGGCTCCGCCCCGGACCGGCTCCTCCCCAAGATGTCCACCTCTGCTTTAGGCTTTTGGTTTCAATTTCTGGCGCTAGGGACTAGTTCGCCCCTCATGACTTCAATTTCTGGCTAGGCCTATGTAAAATTAAGTAGCAATAAACAATAAATAACGCTCTTTGTCGCATGCAAGTCAATCTCCATGGCTCTCCATGCATTCCTGGTGTATTTCATTACTGTTTTAATCAGAAAGAAAAACAAAATTTAGCACCAGAGCCCACGAAAATGCGCCATTTCGACCCTAAAATATCAAAAAATTTCGGGGGAAAGGGGCACAGCCCCTCCCCAGATCACTCCCCCTGTGGGGAAAGGATACCCCTCCTCACGCCCCACCTCTTTCGGCGCCTCGACTCGGCTCGCGCCGAAGACTTTGGCCCCCAACTTTAACTCCTTGATCCGCCTATGCCCATTACCACTGTAAAAGCCATAATGGCTATTCCCATTCCCATGAAATTCGATGGGAGGGGGATTTTATACTTCTATGCACATCTCTATCCGAGAGAGAGCTATTCGTGCCTTGTGTCCAGCCTATGTACTATCGAGTGTGATATAGACGTCTTGCTGCTGTGAGTCAGTAATAACATTAACGACACGATTGTGTTAGCAACATTGTGCGTGTTTTTTTTCATAAATTCTTAGATTAGTGCATTATCTATGCATTATAATCTCTATGACAGCGGACATCGATCGTTGACATCAGTAGAAATTTAAGTGAACAATCAATATTGTCGTCAACTAATTTTTTCAGTCGATCTGTGACCTCTATCTCTCATAAAAACTGGCGTTTTTGATCGTTCTGCACACACTATGCTTTTTCAATTAACCTGCACCAGGGTAATCTCTTTCGTAGTTGTAAACGTTTTTGTTCTAGGCGAGTTTAGTTGACGACTCGTGACCTACGTTTTCAGCGTTGTTGCATTTATCTAAACTCGTCACGGTGTAAAGCTTAGTGGTCGTCGGCAAATAAATACCGAAAAGGTGCCACTTTTTGGCGCACCTTGTATATCAAAAAGGCGTCATAGGCCACAGGTGAGGAAAAAAGAGAAACAAGCATAAGTTGTGTCAGGGTGCAGCAGAAAAGAGTGAGACGCAAATCAACAGAAGACAAATGCGCCGCACAGTATATAGGAAGGACCTACATGGCGAATATTGATCATCTACCATGTCGCCTATGCAAGTGAGATTAATGACCCGATTGCTCGGTTATTAATTGGCTATTCTAGACAAGCTGCGCAACACCGCCTGCTGCTTTGCTAAGTTGGCGAACAGTGGCACTCTCTCCAAATTATTATTACGCCTGATTAATAAAAACAAGAAATTTGAGCTAATGCTCACGAGACACGCGAAAGCCTATACAGCAGTTCCTGTTAGCAAACTGTCAGTCTATCTCCAGCCATTTCGTTGCAGTTCACTCTTGGTATTCTTGGAGTGTGCGCTGCAGCCGAAAATCGCAAACATCAATAAAAACCCCTTATTTTGGAAGTTCAGGGTCTTTTAAAGTCATCGATCTTGATGCGACTAAAACGCTCGTAACTAGTGCTTTTTATGATGGGCAGCATGCCCATGGTGATCTGCAGTGGCAAAATAACGATTTTACGGGGGTAGGCTACCGCTCTTTGCTGCTCTGCGCAGGTTTCCTTGAACCTAGAAAAATCGAAACTTGTACCGTCGAAATCTACGTTCAATGCTAAAAATTTCGTATGCAGCTTGTCCATGCCTATCTCAATTGATTTCGCCACAATTCGCCCTTGAAATGTGTCTCGCAGTCCGAAATCGTCAACAAAATCCATAAAAACCCCTATTTTGGCGTTCAAGGTCATCCAAAGTCATTGAATTCGACGCCAATCGCGAGCCAGTGTACGACTTCCTATTAGTGATTAACAGTAACCTATCCCCTATCTCGCACCGTTACTGAGATACAGCGACTTATTGGCCAAAAATCGCAAATTTTGCCCACCCCCTCTCATTTAGCGCCTTCGTTCGAATTGACCCCCTTCGAATTTATGGGAAAGCTTTACGGTTCCTGAAACTAGAGTCTACCAGGCAGTGAAAATTTGGTGATCCTAGCTTGCACCGTTTTTGCCTGATCCACCCATGTGACGGACGGACAGACAGACAGACAGAATTGCGATGGTTAAGACGCGCTAAAGCAGTAGCTGCTTTCGCGCGCAAAAATGATGAATAGAAATTTAAACGTTTAACCTCTAGACGTCTGCTTAGTAAATCGTTTTCAAGTATTAATAACTGCGTGTAAAAACGCACAAACAGCTAGACAATCAAACTAGAGTTTTTCACGGAGCTCACAGTAAATATTTCGTGATCTTAACTTGCATTATTTCGAAAGAATCGCAGAGTGTGACAGAGAGACAAACAGACAGACAGATACCGTTGCCATAGCCAAAACATGACATCTGCAGGCTATACTGACGCCCTGTAAATACGACAATATTATTGCATTTTATTGGCAAAATACGCCGCTAGGCTTAGAAATGTCGTCAGATTCGGGAGATTTCATCCTTATACCCATGCCGAGCTATGCTCCAACCCAGATCCCAGTAAAGACTTGATGCCGAAAAAGGATAGGCCTACTATGAAAAACGGGTTGTCGTACCTGCCCCGCTGTATATGCGAATGCCGGCGCCGTAGTTGTTGTAGGTCACACTGCTGGCGTTCACGATGATATAATTGCGAACGTTCTCCAGAAACAGACCGTGTTGTAAGTTGTTCGACACGCTAGAACTGTTCATGTAGAACTCCGGCTTAGATTCTGCAAAATACAGAGCGAACATTTGCTGTTAAAATACCTTTTAAGTTTTAACAGCACATATTGCATTCGAAGGCTGAGATGTGCTCTAAAATACCACAATATCTAACAGTGAAACAAGAAGCCCAGCTGTCGCTACGGCACGTGGGCCGACTGTACCGCCTATATCCGAAAACCGTAATGACCCTTCAACGTCATCCAAGGTCGATGATTTTTGCGTCATCTGAAAGGGCTAATGCGACTTTCCATTAGTGATTCGTAGTAACCTTGGCTCTCTCCCACTGTTTCTTAGATACGGCTACTTATCGATTAAAAAGCGCACATTTTTCCTACCCCACCTTATTTAACCACAAAATTGAAAACGTGCCCCTGAAACCAGATCATTGAAATTTTGCAAGCGACGAGCAGTGACACCTGTCTAATTAACTGTGTAATAAGTTTTCTGGTAAGACATACCGTTCAGCCACAATACATGCGTTACAGATAAACGACAGCCAAACAGACGACGGACATATCGTACCAAAGGCTCGACCGAATGATTGACATCGTTCAACAATGGATGAAGTTTTCGCAAAAAATGGAAGTATCGTGAAGTAGCGAGATTTGGGGGCCGACCGTCGAGCTGTAAGCTTAAAGGTCTGGCTGCATGCTACGAGGTGTCTGTCGTCTGTTTGTTGTCTGGCACGGACGAAATGTGGCTAAACGGAAAGTTTTATCGAAAAACAATCGGCAAAATCTTGCAGTGCATTACCTGAAGCACTGTCGACGAGGATGGTGAATTTGATGCAGTCTCGCAGCGACGGACAATGCTGATTCGGCGGGATATTCCACGAGAACGTGACGAACATGTAATGGAAAGTGGACGTAACGCCCATCGGCAGGGTTCCGTTGATAATGTCGTATGTGATCAGGCGAGGATAGGTCGCATCGCGGCCATCGAATATCTCCAGTCTTCCACTTACTTCAGGTTCCTTATCCATCTCCAGCACGTTCAGCGTAATGCGCTGCCCGAATTTGGTCGCAAACCGCTGCAAACAAAACGCTTTCTTATCAGAAATAATCGGTATCAAGTTCATTTTACTATTGACGCTCACCACAATCAAAGCTACAGTTTCATTACTGACCGTGGAAGTAAGAGCTGTATTGTTTTCAACATTGCAGCAAAGTTTTCTTTTGTTCTTCTGTGGGCACGATAACTCGTGAGCCGCAGCATTTAGCTTGATAAAATTTTGTGTAACCTGTAAAGGCCTCAAATTGCAAAATTTTGCAAATTGTCCATGTGGTTGGACAACATAAACGACCAGTATCGTAAAGCCTTGCTAGTTACTGAAAAATGAAAGTCTGCTTTAAAATAAAGCCAGTTAACAAAAACTAAAGACAGTACCATTAATTTTAGTAGCATGCGCAGTAGCAGCTACATAACACAGTGGCTAAAACGACGACGGGCTTATAATCTAGTTAATCCCACTGTTGCCTTAACGATATAACTAATGTCATAATTATAATGTCAAATTTTGAAACAAAATAGCAGCCACCTTAATCTAATAAACAAAAAATAACATATACTCGTAAAGAAAAACAAAAAACGACAGCAAACAGTCTAGACATAAGAGTATACAGTAATTTCCTCATACCCGACTGCATCTGGTGGATAAAGACGGAATTCCAGTAATAAGTTGCGGGAAATTCTGCATTCCAATATTTGCCATTCTGCAGAATGTCAGCAGCTGATCGACTATGACAAATCGACCGTCGAGAAATTTTGCTTTGACGCCGTTGCCGTAATTGTTGAGGAAGCGCGAGTTCTTTATCTCGACTCGTCCCAGGTATGACTCAACGATCAGACCGTTACCTGCATTAGACAAGAAATCTGAGCTAATGCTCACGAGACCCGCGAGAGCCCATGGCAGTTCCTGTTTGCAGGTAATCTTGGTCTGTCTCTATCCATTTCGTCGCAATTCACTCTTTTGCAGCCACAAATTGCCAAAAAATCATTTAAAATTAATATTTTTGGGGTTAAAGGTCATTCAAGGTTATCGATGTTGACATTTTTAAGAACCTTGTCGCCAGTGTTTGTTATGACAAGCAGCATGTCTGTGCCTATCTGCAACCATTTTCACGCTAGACAAGACAACAGCGAATAAATAAACACTTTTTAGAAGGGTACCCCTTTTTGACACCCGCGTGCACAGGCCTCTTTGAATCTAGAGGGTACGAACTTAAACTGCTAAAATCTACATTCAATGATAAAAATTTCATATGCAGGTTGTCTTGGTCTATCTCTAGCCATTTCGCCGCAATTCACTCTTGAAATGCGTGTCGCAGCCCAAAATCGCAAAAAATTCACTAAAATCCCCTATTTTGGGAGTTCAAGGTCATTCAAGGTCATCGATGTTGACATTTCTAAGAAACTCGTTGCAAGTGCTTGTTATGATAAGCAGCACGTCTACAACTATTTTCACGTTAGACGAACCAATAGCGGTAAAATAACGTCTTTTTAGAAGGGGTGCCCCCTTTTCGCCGCCCCATCGTTCGTGGGGACCCCTTTCACCGAGTGACATGAAGTTTTGTCACGAAATACTAGAGACACTAAGCTATCATACAATGAAAACCCGAAGTCTCTATCTCTACAGGTTTTGAAACGGTACCGGGTCGTGACGGACGAACAGACAGACAGAATTACATAGCTAATACGCACTATAGCTAGCTAGCTAGCTCTCGCGCGTAAAAAAACGAAAGTAGGCCTAGCACTGCATTTAACTCCAACAAGCCACTTCAATTCAGCAAGTTATAACTTTTATCAGTGAAATTGTTGACGTTTAGAAATTGTTGCTGCCTTCTTCAGAACGAGCTGCGTTCACCGCTATATATGTCGCTACAGCAAACGAAACGTCAACTAAAGTGTTAAGCCTCGCGCAAGGTTAAGGCTGTCCGCGGTAGCCGCTGTAACACGCTGCGATATTTATAGCAATAACGTCAGCGTCCGCCAATAGCTATCGGTCAAGCCGAGCCTGCCTAGCAGCAGCTATCATCAACCTTATGTCGCTGAAGTGTCCGAAAATCCGGTCCTGTGACCTTGATTTATAACCTTGAAATTCGATACAGTTATAGCGGTTGTCAAAGTACATATTCGTGCAAAATTTCATTGAGTCAAGTGCAGCGGTTCGTGACAGAAACGAACGAATAAATAAACACACACAAAAAAACTTAGCGACGAGCGCCGACGACGTCGAAAACAATACTGACGTCGCTACCGTGGACAGTAACAACTGAACTAACAAAGGCTTACATAACTTTTAGTCGCTTTTTAAACGTATGAGTTTATTCAGAGACGCCAGTGTTCACCTCTGCAGTTGGAGACGGTGCAATTGTAGACGATCGTCGACGAGCGGACCTCCGTGAAGTTGGTCGCATCGAGCGCCACGTTACTGATCGTCACATTGACCATTGACGGCACACTGGGACTGGCCCGCACCGCAGGCACCGGACTCTGACTAGGATCAACCCCGGCGTACATGATGTCAACGTTCTGTAGGATCGACGAAGACTCGTTGATGACGATGATATCGTCGACAGACAGCGATCTGGAGGCGTTGTAGAACTCCAGACCCCACCAGTAGTCTCTGGCCGGGTTCTCGGGCGCCAGACCGTAGCAGTGGAGGTGAATGGTCTGCTGGTGAACTATATATACAACAGTTTAGTTCAATTCAGTGACAGTATTTTATATCCGGCAAATCCTACAACAGAAAGTTAATTACTGCCCGCGGAACGTTTAATGATTTTATCTCCAAAGCTAAATTTATGAAGTTCAGATTTGAATGATTTTGTAAGCCGTATAGCTGTACCAGTCGGAAAAGCACTGATGCTTATCGCAGTTATACAGCGATTATATTTTACAGATAAAACAGTTTCAGCGAAACACAACGGACACGGACAAATTGAGTACAGAACACTCACCACAAATGCGTGAGCCAATCTTGATGCCGGCGCTGCCCGGACAGTCCATTATGTGTCTCTCCGAACCGGAGCAAGACGGACGATGAAACAGCATGAACGACGAGTCGTTGCGAGCCCAAGACAAGAAGCTGAAATTACCCGTCTTAAAGCCGAGCTGCCGACAAGCCACATCCACATCGGCCTGCGTCCAACTGAAATATACACGTGGAAATAAATGAACCAACGAGGATTATCTGGCGGCTTGATGGCGTAACGGTAAAGTGTTCCACTTACGATCGGGAGGCTGTGGGCTCAATTCCCGGTAGGGTCGATCGCTACTTGGATGGGCGACTGTTTGCGGACAGATTTAAAACCACATAAGTATAGGCCTACAACCAAAACCAATGTCAACTCAGCCTTCTATCCCTCCAGAGTAGCTGATCTTGAGTACCGGCCTGTGTGGCCAGGGTTAAAAGTGCATGGGGCGCCTTTACTCGTTATAGGTGGCAGGTGACGCTTTGTAGCTTGGCGATGGATTTCTTATGAAAAACTAGGCCTATGTACAACTGCACATTCTCTTTAACCCTTAACTCTTTTTTTATCTTTCCCTAACGCTTTTCCATCACCCAATAAACTCTGGTGAAGTAGCTGGTATTCGTAGGAGATGATGAGATAAAAGATATACAGGTGTAGTGTTCTTTATTAGTTTATTGGTCCATTGCTTATGATAACTGACAATGTAGCGAGTACAGTGTGGCGCCATCTCTGGAATGCAGTGCTACTAGTAGCCATAGACATCGATCGAACAATAGTGTTAGGTTTACCATAGCCTTCTAATTCTAGATAAATAGCAAAAAAAATTTTACGCGTTCTTAAATTATTTGGACAACTTTTGATTGTTTTCGGATTAATTTCAAGTTTTTGTGTCGCATATGTGTAAGGCACATGTGTAGGCTAAGTATTCAGGAAATACCGGGTGGCGCTAAAAAAACGTCCCGAAATTCGCGTAAATATAACGGCGCGTATACTTTATGGAGATAAATTTCCCTTCGCGCATTTGTAGACTAATGTGTACTTTTACTCATTTATAAATTTCAGTGACTTCACTAATGACACCACTGAATGCCGCTTAATGACGTAAGACAAGTTAAAAATCCATATTGCAGTGGAAAAAGCGTCTAGAAGCAGTGGCAAAGGAGAATTATGGAAGACCTATTCAGCATATTTTTAATTTTTTGCTGATCAGTTGACTAATGATTTGGCCTACTGTGACATTTTGGCGTAGCCTGCGTACAAGCGGCAACGCAAATGATGAACCGCTTGCAGAAATTGCTTTATGGCGTGTGACGCTATTTTGTTTGTATCACGGCTAATACAGAAGTGTTTTGGGCGAAAATTCCTACACATATTCCAAGATGTTTGACTGTTACATACATGCTTTTGCACTTATTCATTTCCACCACTCGGCTGAATAATGCATGCAAATGTTCGGGACGTTTTTTGCGCCACCGGATATATAGGCCTAATTATGTAAGCCTAAGAAAAACAAACAGTAGGCTTACTGTAAAAAAAGATATCTATAGGTCTAGGCCTTAAGCCTATATTTTCGGTCAATTGGTACCAACGTCAAAAACTAAAGTGACCCTCAAGGGTCATTCCCAAAATCTAAAGTTCAGTATTTAAAAATTTTTAGCACGCAGATTAATAAAAATATCAATTAAGTATAAACAAATACACAGCCTATAATACGTTGATAATGATCATGTGATAATGATCATGATGATTCAATGACATAATGCGAATAATAATCATAAAAGTGCAATTATAATTAACTAATTAGTCAAAAATGGTAACTGGACTGACATCAGGAAGGGCATAAACAAACGAAACCAAAAAACTAAAACCTTACCTTCGACAGTAATCACTAAATAATAATTAAAAATTTAATTAATAAACACACGTCCAATATCATAGGCCACAGGGCCTCTTACTGTTAATAATAATAATAATATCACATACTTCTGAAAATTGGCGCAGATTCCGCGCCACTTCTCGCGGTACATGATTTGCAGTCGTCCGAAGTAAACACTGGACTCGTCGACAAGTCGAATGTCTGTCGGCCACGACGGTTCAGTCTCCAGCTCATCCGCAGAACTCGGCAGTTTAGTCATCACGATCCGATTCTCAACCGTACCCTTAGCACAGTCACATACCACGCTTCGTTTAAAAGAAAAAAATAATGTGCAAAAATATAATAAATACAACCATATACACTGTTTTAGTGGGCCCTAACATGAATATCTGCATTAAGCATTGGATGAACAAACCTGAACCGAGTATTAGTATTTCAGCAAGCAATTACAGCCTATTAAAACACCCAGAAAGTAAAAAAAAACTTAAGAAAAAAAATTTCTATCACACGACAGACGATCTACGTACAAACATGAAAAAATAGCTGTAATAAAACAACGATTTGGTTAAAAACTTGGCACTGATTTATTTATAACAATAATAATGTTCTTAATTTTTACGCGCGAAAGCAGTTACTGCTTTCAGCGCGTCTTAGCCATCGCAATTCTGTCCATCCGTCTGTCACATGGGTGGACCAGTCAAAAACGGTGCAAGGTAGGATCACCATCTTCACCGTCGGCTGCCTGG
>Ga0209454_1002322_pt1 | contig 12854 bp, 12 predicted proteins | sample WorMetHERISLAND1_2_FD_187400 | JGI IMG/M metagenome (GOLD analysis project Ga0209454, IMG submission 187400) | Marine gutless worms symbiont microbial communities from Max Planck institute for Marine Microbiology, Germany - Olavius geniculatus... | ecosystem: Host-associated > Annelida >...
GAGCAATACAGTTAAAACAGAGCAAAGAATATTGCGGTGACAAAGTTAAAGAGTCTAGGCCTAATAACAATTTTTATACAACATTCAAATACAGGCCTAATAAAACCAGTGTCTGCTAGAAAGTTAGCTTTGTTAAAAAACACAAAATCGTGATGCCTGTTACGAAGATTGTATCCATGCATTAGACAAACGCTGAGGTAGGCCATAAAAGCGGTCTGAAAATTTTATGACAGTTATTTACAATCCGCTCCAAAAAACGTCATCAGCAGCATCGAATATGTCCATAATAGTCCAGGGCCTATTTTAATGTTTCAAGTATAGGCCTATCAAGCACGGATGCACGGCGAGCGCGAGGAACGCGAGGAGCGCGAGCCTATAACGGGGGTCTGGGGGCTCTGCCCCCAACCGGGTCCAGGGGCAAAGCTGAAAGCCTTTTAGGCTTTTATAGCCGTTTTGCATAAAATGAAAGCGACAAAATTTACCGCATTCACTGTCTGTATTGTGCAAACTGAGTGTTTGTGATGCATTGGCATACATAGGCTTTGTAGGCCTATCGCATGCAGTGGCGTAGACAAAATTTATTTGTAGTAGGGGCACTTGAAAGGTAAGGTATGGGGAGGGGTGTCCCCTCCTTACGGTGAAGGGGGTCAAGAGGGCTGTGCCTGTGTGCCTCCTCCCCAGAAAATTTGTAAATTTTCTGTGTGAAAATGACGTCTATTGGTGCATTTTTGGCACTATTTTGAGTAACTGTCTCGGCTCCTAGGGAGGGGAGGGCACTTACCCCCAGTGCCCCCTTCTCCCTCTATGGCTACGCCAATGGCCTATAGTAAAGATTCCCTCTGGGGGATTGGAGGTTAAGGCGACTGAGGGAAATTAAAGACTGTCAGATTATAAACATGTTGACACAATAGTCTATGCGACTTCCTATTACTGACTTATAGTAACCTAAGCCGTCTCTCACCGTTTCCGAGATGGCCACTAAATAGCTTAAAACTTTCCACTGAAAACTGCGGCCAAACCGCTGCAGATGGAGACATGGTTACTATTGACAGCCTATAGAAAATTAACATGCCCTATCTGCTGGTACTATCGCAAACCCCTTACGACTTACCACTGGTAACGACTACACACGATTGGCATTGCATAGTGCATTATGACCTTTCAAGGTCATCCAAAATCAATGATTTTTATCCAATCTAACAGGGCGTATGGGACTTCCTATTAGTGATTAATAGTGACCTAGGCCGTATCTCTCACCGTTTCCGAGATATAGCCGTTAGAAAACGGACATTTTCTACCCTTTGTTCATTCAATCCTCAATTTGAGTAGATGGCTGAAATTTTGCACGCCCGAGTGTAATACCCATGGCTAATAACTCGTATAAAAAATTTCCATACCCTTACCCGTTAGCCACAGTACATTTATTACAGACGAACGGACGTACAGACAGACGGACGACAACTCATGCCAATAGCTCGACCTTTACTAAAGTACGGTCGGCTAAAAACTGTAGTGACTATAGAGGTGTGCGGGAATTCGGAGTAACCTTATCGTGTAAAGTAAAAACCATACAAAGCAACAGATCTGAACTGAAACGATACCAACTGAATTCAAATAAACTGAAATCGGTGCGGCTTTAATTTCAGTTCATTTCGTTTCGGTTCAGTTTTTAGGCTTTTTGTATTTTTGGTGCTCTGTAAAACATAAAAACGACGAACTATGTCTTACAGAGTCATTTCACGTTAGCATTAATATAAATCTTCCATCCATATTGCTACTTTCTTCAAGCACGGGTCACCAAATCTTCAAGCACGGATTTCAAATCTCCAAGCACGAACGTGCCTGTAGGCACATTAAAATAGGCCCTGTACATAATAGTATCTGAAATGTCTACGCAGAAACCGAATTTATTTGCGTTTGAGCACACGATCAGGCCTACCTGGTTCTCTGTAAAACTCACTAAATGCACCGTTGTGAAAGAACTCCATGCGTAGGCCCAATTATTTTTCATGCGCGGCATGTGAATTGAAGCCTAACAGCAAAACATTTCTTCTGATACTAGACCTAGATGTTTTATTAACACTATACTCTGAACAAAATCTGCTAATACAATTTGACAGAAAGAAAATAAAATTCTCATTAGCGTATATAGCACAAACGTCCAAGTGTTTAAGACTAAGACTTAAAAACGTTTAAAGTTGCTCTAAGACGTTGGATTGTCGACTGTGGTCTCTGAAGTAGATGACAAGCGGCAGTGCGGCGTTGTACTCAGTCATTTGTTTGTCGGTCATCTCAGAAAAGACTGAACCGTCAACTCCGAGTCTCTTCCACTCCGTCAAAGTGTCTTGAGGGATGCTGAGCTGACGCATCAGATGCTGCAGCTGATCGACTGTGAATGCTCTCACGTTACCGTCACCGGGCAGACTGAGCGCCGCTACAACGTCACATCAACTGACAGCATCTTTGTGGCAGAGAGACGTTAAACCAGCAATGTTAGGCCTCGCTTCTGTTAGGCCTCGCATCTTGGATTTGGCCTCAAAGCTAATTTTTTTGGTCTCGGATTTGCAGCCTGGGCCTCTAAGGCGTTGAGCTAAAACCTATTTGACTTGTTACGTAATGTATGATTTGCTTCAACGGTTAGCCATAAATTTTCTCCAATATACTATGAATGTAAGTATAAAGGGCACAGAATTAAAGTCCGGTGACAGAATGGTTTATATATTTTTTGGCTTTAGGCTACTGCGTACTCTATCATTTTCGGAGTCTTGCGTTTTTGACGTATATTAATATGGACTTTTTTTGATCACGCTTCCATTTATTCTACAGCGTACTTCACATCTGTAGGCCTACGTATTAAAAGTATTTCTACCATAGTTGTGTTAACTTTATTACTATTACCTGTTTGTTTCGGAGCCTGCGCGCAACCACTGTCGCTATTGTCGTCAATCGTCTCGTAGTCATCATCAGAATCTACAAGCAAACAATAATAATACTTCAAACAGCGCAGTATTGTAATTAATTTTAAGAAATTTAGTCTCATCAAAATGCAATAAAACAGTAAAATTTGCCTCTTTCGACGTACTTCTAATAGGAATGCATAAGATTGCCCAAGAAAGCAAGTTACTTTTCTAAAAATTGGTTGAGTGGGCACGAATTGATTAAAAACGCATTACATCTTGACGTGATGCATAACAATTTGACGTAGAGATCTCGAGCCTATACTACAGCGGCACCTTTCAGCGGTAATAGTAGGCAGTGGGTGGCGTTTAACACGTTGTGTTGCATCAATGTAGTTACCTTACCGTACGCCGGGCAGGGTAAGTACGTGGAAGGGTGACTCGTTTTTGGGCAGGTAAACTATCTCAACATATATCCAACTACTTAAGTCAACTCAGCTTGGCCATCCCTTCGGAGAAGAAGAAGGCAAATCGAGTACCGATCTGACTGGTTAGTTTCTCGGCGTTCAACTGTGTACGATCCTATATTTGGGCATTGGCATCTCTTAGAATGGCTTCCCATAAAGATAAAGTGGTACCGTCGGAACGCGATATACTATTCACTGATTGACTCGTTGACTAATAGCCCATGATGTATGAAGTCAACCGAAATCACAACTGTAAACACAAGTGAACACATCGCGCTGTCGATTCACTACGACAGTAGGCGCTCTTGTATAGCCTAAACCTACCATCGTCGTCTTCAGTGCGGACGTCGAGGTTGCTGCCGGCACGCGGCTGGTTGAAGGTCTGTGGTCTGAGGGTCGGTGGTTCTGGTGGTAATGGTGGTGATGATTGCGGGGGCGGTGGGGGCGGACGGCGATGTTGTGGCGTGTATTGAAGTGACCTGCGGCGAGCAAACAATGGCGGTGGCGGCGGTTCATCACTGAAGCTACTCTCAGACTTGCTCGGCTGCCGACCCGCCGACATACATTTACCTGTCAATCAATCAATCATCTCAGCACTTTTGGATGTGGTTTAAAAACCGAACTGTTTGACATTGCATACGATAAACGTGAACACTTCGTTTCTGTCATTGTATGCCGCTGAGCCTCTAATTAGTTCGTGACACATGGAGCTTTATAAAGATGTTTCAATAATTGATTGAAAGAATCAGTATTTTATTTTTTCACTTCATCTATTCGTTTTTAATTCATAACATTTATTTGCAACTCACACTCACAGTGACGGACACCAACGCATCCAGAATGAACTACAAAAAGCTCATCAATGTTGCTACTGACTGAAAATTTGACTTTTTGAAAAGAACGCACAACAATCTCAACATGCTATAACAGTAAGACAAATATCTATCAATAGGCCTATTTTTTTCTACATCGCTATAAAAGTGGGACATAGGCTTAACCTAGTCTAAAAACCTAAAACTTACCTGCAGCCTCAACAGCAGCAGCTGAATCTGATGTGAAGTTGTTAGTCTCTCGGTTTGAGCCCGACAACCTATTCCGAGTCCCTGCAGAGCATCATCACAAGTAACCCGTCAATATACTGTCTCGATTTGTGTTCACATTAATGCAGTTAGCCTATAACACATAAAAGTTAGAATTTTTACAGCGGCGCTAATATTTAGCAATTTCAGCCGCATGGGATTTTTGGCATTTTTGCATAATTACCTGCGTACTGGTCTGCTTTAAGCCTGATATTACTCAACATGGAATATTTGTGCGATATATCTATATTTTATTCATGCAACCACGGCCTAAGCTAACACAGATCAACTTAAAACTTTAAATATGAAATACCCAGCGGCGTCGTAGGTTAAAAAGTAAGCAGAATAGGAATTTGCAATTCTTCGACAGACACGCAGATTGTCAACAAAATTCCGACAGACAGTTACAGTTTTCGACAGGGAAGATTATCTGCGCTAAAAATTTTAATTGTGCCTTTAAGTTCCTACGATGAAAGTTTTAGTCACGAATTGTGCATTTTTGAACAAAAATTTTCCAACAACTAGAATATTTTTTCACAACTTTTTGACAGTCAAAAATTTAACTTAAGGGCAAATGCCCCCTGCCCTCCTCGCCAAGACGGCGTTGGAAATATCAGAACCGAGGTTTTCGTATGATAGGCCAAATGCATAAACATGCCTCAGAGGAAAGAACACAGAAACTACTTCAATGATCATGACGCAGAGACGTTTGTGATGAATACCTGTGACTGTATGATAGACAAATCTGCTGACTTCTTCGGCTACGTTGTCCCAGCTCGAACAGCCCGGCGGCTCCTGAGATCTCTTCCAGCGCCCGTAGAAATGAAGTTCGATTTTTGTTCTGAGCGGAAGATGGAATGACGGCTGAAGGCGAGCACCGCCACCACTTATTTTAGCCGCCACGACAGACAGCTCCTCGACAATCATCTTCAAACAAGCATCCCATATCGGTCTTGATACTCGCATAAATAACCTAAACTTGCTTTACATGTCACCGTGTTTTCAAAAATATGTGGCACTTTTATTTTAATAGCTCCGTGAAACATTGTCCGATTATAATAATTTTTGGCGTGCAACATTAAGAATAAACTTGACGCAAATAATTATAGTTTTGCCAACCTCTTTTTAAACTGTCGCTACAAAACCTTGTGAAATGCAAAAGTCGTAGTTTTGCAGCATAAAACAATGAATTCATACTGGATATCACATGCGCCAGCTCAGAAATGATTAATTGAATTGCGACAAACATGACCGGCGATTATTGTGTCTCAAAAAGTCACACGTGTCACATCACATGATTTCTATCACATCATGTGCTCAAAATGTTCTTCTCCAGCACGAACGCAAGCGGTAGACGTTGACGCCAATCGCCAACAGTACGTTCAATAACGCACGACCCAGAGCAGCGCACTTGCTGCTGATGCGTCATTTCAGTTCATCGACGTACGATCTTTAAATAAATATGATTAATGTTAAATAAGTAACAGATTTTCAATGATTTTGTAATCTCAGTTATTTTCTAAGAGGAAGCATGCGCTACCCAGTATGAATTCATTGTTGCAAACGGTCGAACAACGACTTCTGCATTTCACAAGGTAGTGTAGCGACAGTATTAAGACATCACATTTTGAACGTATCGTTACGCATATTTGTACCTCGGCTTTAAGTAGAGTTTGACTGGGCAGCACTTGTTCGCAGCAGTTGACGTAGTTGCCGTGCTCAGTGAGTTCAATCGTCAGTGGAAACTCATCGTTGGAGTCTGAGACAAGCTGATGCAGGCTACACCTAGCGGTGGTGCTGGTGACGTGCAGAAGACGAAATGCGCTGCTCGGATGATTAAGAGGCACGAAGAAACGTCGATCACCGACGCTGACTGCCAGCTTACGAACTGTTTCCAGCGAGAACAGTACCAGACGGTCACCGGGCCGCACAAAGTGGTTCTGCAGGATTGTCGTCTCCTGTGTTAATCAGTCACTCATATAATCAGCCATATTTTTTTCAAAAAGTTTGCTGTATAGCTAATAGTATAAAATATCTGAAGTGAGACGACGACGATGCTTAATACGTTTCTGAGTAAAGAAAAGTTCTGCGACGCCGGCACAGAAAATCGATAGCGATTGTGCTAATATTATTTTACTTGACATGACAAAGATACGACGTCTAACAACCACGATTAAACCTTCCGTATATGAATAGTATGAAGGTCAGTGCTAGCGGTAGATCGGCGATCTCGCACTAAGTGAGCAGAAAATTATTAGTGGCAGATCGCCATTATCTCATTACATTTATCGCATTATTGATGTAAAAATGCAGCCACATTTCTTCACTGCATTGCCAAGACTGTGGTTAGAACTAAACTCACACACCTTTGTTGTCAATTACAGCACATTAAATAAAATTTATTCAAAGTCATGTGTTTTATAAAAACAGCCTTGGCTCAAACTAGACTCTGATATAATACTAAATAACCCTGATTTAAATACGTCATATAGTGTCGTGGCATGGTTCACAGACCTTTTGTGTCTACTACGAATAAAAGTTCTATTATCTACCCATTAATGTGTCTACCCGATCTACCTCTAGCAAATATCCAGTGCTAACAGCAAGATCGCCGATCTACTGCTAGAATTATTGTAGTATGAAACACAGCAACTAAACCTGCTTTTAAGTTCAGTGATCGTAAAAACCATCAGATGTGTACTCGGGTGCAGTCGACTGAGGCTTCACCCCGCATCTCAAATGATGGGTAGCCTATATCTATACCATCTAGGCCTACTTAGTGTTAATGTTTGTGTTAGAGTTACTCCGGTAACAGAGAAGCAGCGTTAGAACGTAAAAATACAAATATAGTCGACTGATTCTGGTCATTTTTTACGTTGTCTACATTTTAGTAACGACGAGAAAGCCATAAAGTGGGTAGCAGCTGCAGAGAGAGATGCAGGCTTACCTCTTTCCACGAGAGAACGCGGACGACGCGCGGGAAAATGCCGGACGGCTGGCTGGCTAACTTGTTCAAGTAGCATTCTTGCTCTGCCATGCTCACATAGTCATCCTCAACACAGATACGCATCATAGCCCGTACAATCATCATTCATCAACAGACTGGCTGCAACTGCCAGTTGCTAAAATGGACAACTCAGAGCGTTCAAAACAACAAGGCCATTTTCCTTAGAGCACAAACCCGCAAAAACATTAATAATTTAAAAACAGTCCACAGGCCCGTCCAGAGGGCGGGAAAAGGGAAGGGGAACTTCTTCGGACCCCGCAACGTTTGGGGCCCCGCCATTGATCAAAAATATTTTTGCTATGTTCGACTGCAAGATTAATTATTTGAATTCTGCTGACGTCATTCATCAGTTACTGTGCGACGATCTATAACAAATATGAACATTTCTTCGACGAATGGATGCAGTCAGTAAGCTTAAGTTCAAGTTGTTTGAGCCTTACTTTGATGTATTTAGGCAGCACTCTCTGGAAGCCAAAATATGGTTTTCCGAAGAAGCGACTTGGGTGCATGAGTATAATTCCACCATTAGATTTCCGTAGTTAGTGTATCAAAGTTTACCAAACTTTTTTCGCCAAACGCAAAAGAAATCGCTGTCGATCAATTAATTTTTCGATTTTGGATATTTTCGCCCGTTCCAGATATATTTGCCGTCAAAGTTCGAAGTCGTTTAAAATCGCGTTAAATTTGGCATGTTTTTTGGCCCCAAAATTTTTTTGGGAAGGGCCTCCAGAAAGTTTTGCGGCGATCGCCCTACGGAGCTCAAAGATCTCGTAAAGGGAAAAAAATAAAAATAAACGCCAGCAAAATATAAGCGCGCCGGGAAACTACCGTTTCCGGGCAGACTATTAAAAACAGCAAGTTAAAAAATACGTTGATAATGTCAAAAAAAACAATATCATGGAAAGCAGTAAATTTGTAATGGCAGACACCGATATTAATAACGAAAAAGAATCAACAGCGAAGAACAACAAAAAAGTCGCAGAAGTTAATAATCAGCGGTACCTCGGTAACGGTGACGGTAATGTCGCTGTCGATGGAGACGAGAAACCGATTTGTTTCATCGTTGTCAGAGTCTTTGTCCACGACGGTCTGTACTTCGACCAAATAGTTGGGTTGGTTAATAGACACGTAGCCGCTGAAGTCGAACGGAATGCCTGGGATCCAGGCTGAAGGATGGACTCGGTCCTCGTGCCGTAAGACCATCTGTCGAGGTACACGAGCTATCTCCACCAACTCACCTGCACGCGTATGTGTGTCTTTTTATAGCTTAAACTCCACTAACTTTTGTGGATTTGTTGCACAGCAAATCTCCCAATAAGTTGTATAACTTACATGCACAAAAAACAGAAAAAATTCACAGCATTGTTGTACAACTTGTTTTCTAATTTGTTAAACATTTTATTCGCAAGAAAGCGAACTAATGGCTATTAGTTTAGCTTTACGTACGTGTCTGCTCGTGATTTTCATTCACGCTATTCTTGGCAAAAAAATAAGAAATATGTACTGCTGATAAGACAAAAATTTGGACAGCAATTTTCGCAATAAAGCACATCATGATGCACGATAATTGTGCACTAGTGCGATTTTCTCTATCGTGCTGTAAACTTCGCAACATTGTGGCATAAAAATGTTTAAAGTAAGTAATGTAACTGGTTGGCTTTTTCGGAAACCAAACCCAACTATACATCGTTAAAATAATTAAAAAAACTATAATAAAGCTTAACTTAAAGATCGCAGCAAGGACTTAATATCAAGAACATAACTTAAGGTATTTAAGGACGAGTACTAACAGTATTTTTCCGCAGTCCAACGCAGTCCGCTTACGGCCGATATTTCTATTGTTCTCAAAACGTGCTTAAATCCGGATCTCATTTTCCGACGACGTTATGAGCACAGAATACTGTTCATGCTTACCCATGTTTTAGTCCAGGTAGATCAGATGTAATAAAATATGATTGCTGTGACAAGTCATACTCAGTTGTGATGAAATCGGTTAAGTCTACCTATTGACGCCCACTGACCTAGTGTGTAAAGCTGGTTGTCGGTGGGCGGAGACTCGACAAACGTTGCGACGCAGTTGAACGGAAGTCGAATTAGTTTCAGTGTGTTGAGGTTTTTTAGTTCGAGTACCGCCGTCTTCCCGCCGTCTTCACGCGTTCTGTCCAGTCTTATCAGACGCAGTCTGTCGTCCTGCTTACGCCACAACAAGCAGTCTAACAATAATAAAAATAATACGAATACATAAGCTGTGCTTAGCACAGCTATACATGTACAGTAGTCAGAATATTCTGCGCATTGTCACCCCAAGAATCCCTCCCCTGTTCTTGATCTATGGCGTCGAATTTCAGCAATTCGGGCCTTATAGAGCCAACGCAAATTCCTGCAGGCTACGCCGCTGAGCAGGGCAATGAAACAAGAAGTTTATTCCGTACGCATTCACAGTCACATAGGCTACGTACAGAATAAACTTCTTCACACTTGTTTGTAATGACTTAAACCACACTTAGTTTGCACTGCTGCCGTTTTCACAGTTTTCGGGTGCAGTTGCGTGTCATAAAGCAAACGACGGTGTAGCCTAAACAAGCTAAGTGTGGTTTAACTACAATACCGTACTGTCTGGAGTGGTATAAGCTCGCACTGCGTGCTCGCTTAATCACTCTAATAGTCCGGTATCTATAGTGATTACAGCATGTACCCTGACGAATCCCGCGTGCTGGTCGTCATGGTCGGAGCGGGCTGTGACTACCAGTGGCCACGACTTGACCAGTTGTCTGACGGTCGTGTAGACTTGCGGCTTCCTCGTCACCGGCGCCGGGAAGCGAAACAGTGTCTCGTTGCTGGTGGGCACCGAGAAGACACGAACCTCCGCTCCACTCGCGCCGTTCACGTACGTCAGAGTCACGTACGGACATTGAATACTTCGAGCCTGCATGCAGTCAACGACAGCCTGTTAATGTGCGCACAGAACGACAAAAATGAATAAAACTAAATTAAACTAAAATGAACTAAAATCAACTGAAATAAACTGGAATGAAGTAAAATAGAAGCCGCGCGCTCAGGCTTTCGTTTTATAATCATTTCATTTCAATTTAAGTTTACTTTATTTCTGTCGCTCTGCACGCACATTTAGGTAAAATTGCAATTAAAATTGCAGTAGTCACCTCTTACTATCTGACTGTACTGAGAACTGTTTCGACGGATATTGCTCTCACGATATAAATCCACATAACAGTCTAACTCGGAATAAATCCCGGATTCATGACACTTCACCGCGTGACACTTCATCGGGCGAGCAGTCGTTATGCGTCCAGCATCGTAATTAGCCGTAATTAACCCTACCCCTGGTCGACTTATAATCGTTATCAGCAAAGGCCAAACTAATTATCACTGAAGCACCGAATAAAGTCTCTGTTCAATTCACCTGGGGTAGTAACGTTATCTAAGCAATAATGGATGTCATATTCGGTACTAGTAGTATGCCTAAGGGCAAACCAACTGTTATTTATCGTACTTTTAAATACGTTAGAAAGCACGAGAATCTAACTAGGCTAATAACTAGGCTACTGTGCACACATATGTGAACACTACGCAAGCAGTAAGCCAACTGGATATTAAGCAATTTCGTTTAGATTGCGGGAAATGATCGTTTTTAATGTCAACCTATTCTGTCACTGTTTTGCGTCAATTCATTCATACGCCCGATTAAATGTCGCCGATTAACTGTCGTGCGATTAAGTGTCGCGCGATGAAGTGTCGCCGTACCAACTGTAAAACCGAATCAAGAAATGTTTGAAACGTTGCAGAATGATACTAGCATGGTCGTTAATTGTTAATTTTAGAATAATATGATAGGCTCACACTTTTTTCTGCCAAGATGTTCAATTGTTCATCTCGAAAACACAAACTCAACGCTTGACCAACGCATGAGTTTACAATAATTAGTAATACATTTATTTAATTTTAATAATTTTTTTGTACTCTTTGTTTTTCGATATTTTTTAGTATACACTGAACTATGTTAGTCTAACTACTACTGACTGTTGCTGTTGCTGCTGCTACCAACCTACCACTAACACCCTTACACCACCACTCAAAGAGGCAAGAAAATTTCACATCCGACTGTTGCTTTCGCCTGCTTGTGTTCTAATCCCCAATAGTAAATTATAGGGAACGTCACTAGTTTTTACAAAGCTGGTCCAACAGTTAAAATTTCCACTGTAAGGCCTAATTTGCTTTGTTTCATTTATTATTGTTTAGGGTAAACTGCTTCACTAAAAATGTTTGCGATAAGCTTACAGACTGTTACGAGCAGCTACAATAAATGCAATGAACGAACCTCAATGACGTCACCGGTGGAAAAGGAACAGTCCGGGTTCTGAGAGTCTTCATACCCAACGGTCACCTTTGCTCTCTGCGGCAGAGGATTGGTCAAAACGAGTTCTTCAAACGTCAATTCAGTCACTTTAATCACATCATAAACATCACTGCTCGCCATTGCGCAGTCCCCAGCTGCTCGCCTGCAAACGATAAGCCTGAAATTAATGTAAAATTAAGATAGCGTAAAGGTTCGAGTAGGCCCCTACTTGCTATTAACTCGTGACTATAAGTCTACTGTAAAAACGCGTTAAATGTCGGAAGTGGCAGCTGATTGCCGTAAGCCCTGTGACACTATCGTTTTCAGACCAAAAAATAGTACATTACATTGACCACACTAGTAAACAGTTGAACCCATCGTGCAGACATAACCACGGCTTTAATCAGCTACCAAATAGCCCGGCAGTCACTATTGTTTTTCCCACCGCGAATAAAAAAATGAGTTGAATAGTCACCAAAGCACACAGTAGGTTCGCTTGCACGTGACCGAGTGAGAAAAACCATGCAGCAGATCATCATCATCATGACGCGATTAATTATATAAACACATTTCTAAATGTAAGCTTATGCGATAAAGCAAGCAAAGCGAAAAGTTTATAAATTAAACTTCCTGGTTCCGTTGTGAAATGCAAGCATTTTACCTGACGGGTTGTATACGCTAGTAAGTTATGCGGCCTGTTCTGCAGGCAGACGAACTTGCAACAACTGGAGTGTGACCAAGTGTATGCTTATCGTAAGTAGGCTATAACCGCAGTTCTTTGGCCCAATGCAAATGCCGACGTATAGAAGTCGACGATGAAGATCTTTTGTAGACGATGTAAGCCCAAATTCCATTAGGGGCCTACGCCGACTTCTACCGAAACTTCTCCGCAGGGAAGTTTCGGTGAAAGTCGCGGGCGCGGACTAGCGATTGCAATCCCAAAATCCCAGGATCCGGGATTGAGAAATTTGTAATCCCGGTATCCCGTTTCGGGATTAGGCTTACAGATTGATCGTCATTTTAGTATTTCCAATGAACATAATTATGAAT
>Ga0209454_1002323_pt1 | contig 12854 bp, 6 predicted proteins | sample WorMetHERISLAND1_2_FD_187400 | JGI IMG/M metagenome (GOLD analysis project Ga0209454, IMG submission 187400) | Marine gutless worms symbiont microbial communities from Max Planck institute for Marine Microbiology, Germany - Olavius geniculatus... | ecosystem: Host-associated > Annelida >...
ATATTATATACATGTGTGTGAATTATATAACTTTTTAATGTTTTGGCAAATGCTGTTTTCTTCTGCAGAACGATTGCTCGAGCAAACTAGATTTAAGTCAGTGATCCATGTGAAGGGGTTCTACCAACCTTCTCACACTTATGAGAATTTGTTTGTTGTGGCAGAGTCTAGCACCAAACGAAAATCGTTTAAAACAACACATTGGCCATGGCTGACACGTCAACAACTTAACAAATCATGATTGCAATCTGGTGAATTCAATTTGTATAGCTTGCAAAGGCGCTGTCCCCTTTCACACATTCTTTCCCCTGTAAATTTCAGGTCATCAGAAAATTGTTGGAAAATTTTCTTGGAAAATGTTTATCCAAAAATGCAAAACTTGGGTCGAAACCCCCCATTTTGGATTAATTTAGAGGCAAAATTAAAAGTTTGAGCATGCAGAATTTTGTTTTTAGAAATTTGCATCTATCTGTCAGAATTGTCTGAAATTTGTAGTGTCTGTCAGAAAATTGCCACTTCTTGCTCTGTCTACTTTCAGAACCCACGATGCCACTGATAGCTTGTAGTAGGAAGTCTTGTTTGATGTCGGTGTTTTATCACATTGTCCATCATCATTGTAAATCTTTGTTAGGCTAGCGTGCCGTGGCATCGTGGTCGTTACATGTTGTGCAGTATACTGTGTCCTTTTCACACAAATTTCAGTGTTTGTTTTATTTTAATTTTTTTTATTGTATTGACTGAACACAGTAAGTTATGACTTGATATATGTGTGCATAACAGCTAGTGCATTTTTTGCTTAATCCCATGACCATCTGACTATTTAGTATGATATTAGTTTATTCCGTGAGCTAATGGTCAGGTATGCAGCTTTTGATTTTGAGAAATGGTAATTGACATGCATCTGGTGTGAAGTCAGTGAAACTGGTTGGAAGGTGTGTGGAAATCAGGTTGCTTAAACGCGCTGGTCTGCTGGACTTGGTTGAGAAGTCTATGACTTGGGCGTCTCTTCTACAGTGCATAGATATTTAGTTTTCTCAGTCTTTCAGTGTATGATAACTTCTTAATACTGGTGACTAGCTTGGTTGCTCTCATTTGAACTGATTCTAGACACAATATCCTTAACCAAATATGGTGACCAAACCTGGATACAGTATTCTAGGTGTAGTCTAACATAGCAGTTGTATAACAACTTGAAGTCTTCCTCGTCAATCCTCTTGAATGTTCTGTTGATTAATCCCAGGATGGACATATATAGCTCTTGGCTGACACTGAGCACTGTTGAGATGGTTTTAGGTTGCTGGTGATTCCGAGATCTTTTTCTTTATGAGTCACTTCCAGTAAATTCCTACCAGTACTAGACGACATCGTGTACTGTGCTGGAAGAGAGTGCCCAATGTGCATGACCTTGCATTTTTCAATGTTGAATCTCAGTAACCATTCCTTGGACCACTCGACCAGTTTATCCAAGTCTTTCTGCAAGCTCGAGCTGTCATCTATGCTTTGACGCTGAGATACTATGGAAGCTATTAAACTCAGTCATTAATTTTGATGGCGATACTATAATTATATAATCGGTTGTCTAAAAATGTCCTCTGCAGTTAGTTAATGATAGAAAATTTCTGAGAGAAATATTGCAATATGTTTATGCTACGTTACGTCACTTCGAATCAAAAATATTTATTCTATGGGATGTTGTTATTTTTCTTCCAATAAAAAAGTTCTAAATAAGTTGCTATGCTTGCTGATTAGTGAAAATTGTATATCTGGTGTAAGTTGCAGGTAATTAACTATTATCAGTAAGCATGCATATGACTTTTATTTGGCATCTTTATACTGGTTTATAATTGGTAACGTACTGTTCGGGGCTGTGGGTAATAAGCGGATGTGGCAACGGGTAAAAGGCGGATAAAAATCTGCGGATGTTAAGTGCGGATGTGTGGGTAAAAGACGAATGTGCGGATAACAGTTGTCACGTACATTACCAGAAAAAATTGCCAGTCATGAAAGCTGTGTGTTTTTCAATCATTCGCTCTAGCTTAGTTCTATGCCGTCCGTACAATATGGCTCTAGGCTAATATTTAGGACGAAGTTCTTTGTCTACATTCGCTCCATAATTAACTGCTGACGCTTTATAGGCGGCGTTCGTTTGTAGTCTGCCGCTGTGAATTTCTTCACAGTTTACGCGCTGCATAGGCCTAAGCCTAGACAATAGCAGCTAATTCCTAATTGCAAATTCGTCTAGGCATTTACTCAGAAAACAATGATCTGCTTTGTCACTTGACGACGACAATGTACAACGTCAAAATACAACGATGACAACGCACAATAACGCACGAGAAAGTGCGACGTCGACGTAAGAAGACGATCCAGTGCGCGATGACACGCAGAGACGATAGGCCTATACGACGACGACACGGGATGACGACGTGTCGTTAAGAATATCGTTAGATGATGGTCGAATTACTAAATTTCAGCATTAGCTGTTGCAATATTTGCAGATCCGCACATGTGAGATCCGCTTTTTATCAGTAGGGCTGTAGCCCTTCTTTCAAGGCTGTTTGGCTTTCTTCAGACGGATTCACGTTGAATCACGTTGAGTCGGGAAGGTGTACTTTGCAGAATGTGGAAATTTGAAAAGGTGTATTTTGCGGAATTTCACCTGTGGAACATTTCGCACATTACACCTTAGAGTTTTTCTGCATTCCACAATCAAATAATCAACTTCACGTAGGCTTAGGCTTATAATTTGAGTCTCAAGTCAACTTAACTCTTAAAATGCCTTGAAGTCTGTTTACTCATGAGCCTAGCCTAAGCCGGCACATCACACACGAATGCAAGTTCAACTCAAGTAGCCCAGAACGATTCCTGATGCGGCGTAAAGACCAATTCGTTGGCTCAGGTAATTAGGTAGCCTACTGTGTTGTTTCATCTGACCGACCGACTGCCATGAAGGCACAATCACAGGTGGGCCGACAGCTTCAGAAATCAACTCAAATAGGCCTACTGAGAAAAAGGTTGCCACTGCGGCGATGGGCTGTCGTCGGATTAGGTAATGCACAAAGACTGAGTTACTTGCTCAGCTCAGGTAAATATTGCTTTAAATTTGTAAGCTTCGAGTACATATTCTGTGTACAGCATCGTCATCAATTTTTTTCTACATTGCATTAGTTTCAGAAACGTTTATAATCTAAATTTATAAGTAAAGATGTTAGAAGATAACTGTCAACTTGATAACAAATACTTGCATTTGGGAGACATTAGAGATAAAATGACTACCAGGTAGATGTAAAAAATACAATGCAGGTCACTTGTTACCTTGATACTAAATCAAGTTTACGTAGGCCTGCCAAAACAATGATAAAAAGTTAGCCTACTATTTCCTCCTGCAAGGCACAACGAAACTTGTGGGCATGGTGGTTAAGCGCTCTGTAGGACTGTAACTTATTCAGTTGACATAACTCAACAACAAGAACATTTCCCGCACTTTTAATTTTGTAAAATACACCTTGTTCCGCAAAGAATTACCGCAAGTGAAATTTCGCAAAATACAGCTTTTCGAAATTCCGCATTCCGCAAAGTACACCTTCCTCGTTGAGTCTGTTGTTATTATAATGTTCTTGTTTGGCTTCGTAGTATTATGCTGCTGTTGTGTGTTTGTGTCATCAAGTGGACTTGCCAGCAACTTCATGTGGCTATGAGGCACCAACAGCGATGCTTGCTTTCCTGCAGCACGTCATCAGTGATATTTCTGCTTGGCTTTGTGCTTGGATGTGCATTTTTTGTGTTAACACGATTTGCTGTTATTCCATGTTTCTGGTCACTGGATCACAGTGTGCCTAGTGATGGGTGGCAGAACGAGCATGCTGATCTGACATCAGCCAGTACGACTGATGAGAATCTTGTTCTGGTAGGAGTCATGTCAGCAAAACAGTTTCTCGAGTCACGCATTATTCCTATCTTTGACACATGGGCTGTGACTGTACCTGGCAAAGTGAGTATCTGTGTCATTTTTACGCGCGAAAGCAGCTACTGCTTTCAGCGCGTCTTAGCTATCGCAATTCTATCGGACCGTCCGTCCATCTGTCCGTCTGTCTGTTCGTCCGTCACACGTGTGGATCAGTCAAAAACGGAGCAAGCTAGGATCACCAAATCTTCACCGTCGGCTGACGGGAAGACTCTAGTTTTAGAAAGGGTAAAGCTTTTCCATAAATTCGAAGGGATCACCCCGAACGAGGGCGCTGAATGAAAGGGGGTGGGTAAAATTTGCGATTTTTGGCCAATAAGTTCCTGTATGTCAGTAACGGTGTGAGATAGGGCCAAGGTTATTATTAATCACTAATAAGAAGTCGTACACTGGCTTTCGATTGGCGCCGAATTCAATGACCTTGAATGACCATGAACGCTAAAATAGGGTGTTTTATGGATTTTTTGGCGATTTTGGGCTGCGAGGCACATTTCAAGAGCGAATTGCGCCGAAACCAATTGAGACAGGCATGGACAAGCTGCATATGAAATTTTCAGCATTAAACGTAGATTTTGACGGTCCAAGTCTCGATTTTCTAGGTTCAAGAAAACTTTCGCACGATGGCATCAAAGAGCGGTACCTCCGTTAAAAGTCGTTATTTTACTGTTGTTGTCCAGTAACTGCTATAGGCTTTCGCGCGTCTCGTGAGCATTAGCTTAAATTTCTTGTATTACATGTGTCATTTTTATGCGCGAAAGCATCTACTGCTTTCAGTGCATCTTAGCCATCGCAATTCTGTCTGTCTGTCCATCTGTCCATTACATGGATGGATCAGTCAAAAACGGTGCAAGCTAGGATCATCAAATCTTCACCATCTACTGCCTGGAAGACTCTAGTTTCAGGAACTGTAAAGCTTTTCCATATATTCAAAAGGGGTCACCCCGAACAAGGGCACTAAATGAGAGGGGGTGGGCAAAATTTGCGATTTTTGGCCAATAAGTCTCAGTAACGGTGCGAGATATGGCCTAGGTTACTATTAATCACTAATAGGAAGTCGTACACTGGCTCTCGATTGGCGCCGAATTCAGTGACCTTGAATGACCTTGAACGCCAAAATAGGGGGTTTTATGGATATTTTTGGTGATTTCGGGCTGCGACACAAGTCTGTATCATTCACAACATGGCGCCACGGAACTATCATTATGCGATCCAGATAGAGAATTTGGTATTTGTATATTAACTTAGCGTGAACACCCCAATTTTCAGCTGAACTACTGAACCGGAACTGCTATAGGCTTTTGTGCGTCTCATGAGCATTAGCTCAAATTTCTTGTTCATCCTTGCTACATCATAAATTTTGCATGTAAATTGTGCATGGGAATGAGAATTTCGAAAGACTTGTGGTCATATTCATATTATGCTGCTATTAACATCAAAAAGTAAGAAATGTTAGTTATAGTGTCTGCTTTGCCTTATTTTTTGTGTGGATTTATGTGTCATGCTGTGTGGGTATATAGCCTAGCCTTATGTTTTGTCATGTGCATACATCTCAGTTTAGTGACGTTGGTAAGGTTTCTATTGTTTTGCTATATTCATTAGACAGCTGTCGTGCGACTAATTGTCTTATAGCACATCACTGGTGTTGTAACTAGGTGATAGTATTTTCATCCGAAGGTTCGTCACTAGCACGTCGTCCTGACATTCCACTAGTAGCTTTGCCTGGCATCGATGATTCATACCCTCCACAGCGCAAGTCATTTGCTATGCTCCAGTATATGTACCATCACTACCGTGATAAGTTTCGCTTCTTCATGCGAGCTGATGATGATGTTTATATCCATGGAAATGTTTTGCGGCCATTTCTTCACTCGATCAACTCAACCAATAGACCTCTGTTTATTGGCCAGGTACTGGTTAAACTTAGTTATACTGTGTTTACATGCAAGTTTACACTGTGTATGATAGATTTTACTTTTGACTGCTGCTATAATATTATTATTATTATTGTTATGCACGAAAATTATTATTGGATTGAATAAGATGGGTATAGGTTTTAAACTCAAATAAATGTGTTTAAATAATGTAACAAATTATAGCAATTAATGGTTTAGATGTCATTTATAATTTAACCATAATTTAAACCAGTCTTCCCTACAGTGGGTGACTTCACTTTTTGACTTAGACTTTCGATGAGCCTTTTTGCTGAGCCAAAGCTAAAGCTGAACGCTAAAGTCTCTACTTAGACCAAAGTTCAACTAAACTTTGGTCTAACTCTACTGACTTAGACCAAAGCGATAAAAAAATGGTGGAAAACTGGTAAACCTAACAGAAAATAAATTAACCAGTTACGCTTGGACTTGCTTATTTAATTGCGCCGCGCATGCAAATGACATAATTATGTCATTGTGTAGCAATTATGTCATTGTGTAGCCATTGTGGCCATTATGGCATTTATTTTTGGTACCAGACTGTTTTAATTTACTAAACTATCCAAGTTAGTTGCCATGTTTTCGCTCACCGAAATCACTTTACTTTTTGACTTAAGTAGGTACTTAGACCAAAGTTTAGGCTTAGTGAAAGTCTAAGTCAAAAAGTGAAGTTGCCCAGTGTCTGTTTTTTGTTGCTAATGAGATTTGTGATATGTTTTGTAACAGGCTGGTCTTGGCACGAAGGAGGAGTTGGGACAGTTGAGTCTGAAGCATGAGGAGAACTTCTGTATGGGTGGGCCTGGTCTGATACTGAGTCGAGACACTCTTGTCCGTGTTGCTCCTCAGGTGAATTATTGCCTACAGAATCTGTTGACAAGCCATGAAGATGTTGAGCTTGGTCGATGCATTCGTCAGTTTGCTGGAGTAACTTGCTCCTGGTCTTATGAGGTACACGAAAGCCATGTGTGTGTTCATTATGATTTGGTCATAAAGTTCAGTGTCTGTTATTTACTAATTATAATAATACACGTATTTGTAAAGCGTCATATAGCCGTTGCTTCGGAGGTGCAATACTACTCAAGTCTGCGCAACAGGCATGACTGGCATGTTTGTTTTGCATGTAATGATGGACATGTGATTGGTTTCTAATTAGCTTAGTTACACATGTGAGATCCTGAACTGTTTATTTGGTAAAATTGAATTGAATTTTTTTGTGTAAAAGCAACTAGAACAGACTGAACTTGGCTGGAATTTAAGCAGTAATATGGAATGAGATGAAAAATTAACTGGCCAGACCTGGAAACCAGTTACAAAAATGGGCTGGCTTTTGGCTGAGTAGTGAATGGGCTGATTGAGTGAGTGAGTAGTTTTATTCTATCCCACTGGACACGTTATTGATTATGCATGTACATTACTCGATGAGTTTTTTAGGCGATGATTTACACTGTTACCGGTACTGATGGCAAAATTTCAAGCGAACTGACAGAGAAAAATCTAAATAACAGAAACAAACTGTGTTTACACACAATTCAGTAAGCAAGTAATTTTCATAGCATGTTAACTGCATATAACCTCAAGTTTTCTCAGTGTGCTAGTGGAATGGAAAGTAGAAATGTCTGAGCTGCATGACGTGCATGTAGAAATAGTCGTAGAGTGCGCTGCTTTTGAGAGTCTTCCTATGCAGATGTCCGTCTGTGTGTTTCCATCTGTGTACCAGATGCAGAAGATAATGTACAACAACTATCGTGAGCCTAAGGGATCATTCACTCACTCGTTGAAGGACACTGACATTCACCTGGCTGCCACTCTGCATCCGGTGAAGAATGCCTCGTTTCAGTATCGACTTCACAAGTACTTTCTGATGCGAGACTCTTTGCATCTGCTGCGTAACAGACTGAGTCAACTGCACAGGCAACTCAACGACGTAGCCAGTGCACTGAAGGTGACTTAATTTGCAGTTAATAACAGTATGGTTTGTAGTTACCAAGATTCTAATTAATATGAAGTAATATTATATAATGTTTCTTTTATTGCTTGTGACATGTGGGTATTGTGGGATATTTAGCCCACATTTACCTTATCCATTCATTCCATTCGCTCTCAGTGACTAAACTTTCTGTTTATTGTAAAGTTTAAACTTACTGTTCCATTATTATGTGTTTGTGTGCATTTTGCCTGAAAAGGCCGTCCCCGAAATGACCTATACTGTGTCGGATGGGACGTTAAACCCTACTCACTCACTCACTCACTAAACTTATTTCTTGGCATGTTGTATTTTTTTCAAAATTTTGAATTTTAATGGTTTTTATCTTATGTGTGGTGTATTGGCCTGATCTGGGGTTTAACTGTAGGTGGACTATTGTAACCTGATTCAATCAAGCAGTTATGCTGGCATATTGTTAGGCAAAGTTAACTGATCGACGATTGTTTGATAAAAATCTGCTGTAGCAGTTGTGAAAGATTCTGTTTGGAGACTTAACCTGCCACTGGATGCTCGAAAGTTTCCAGTGATGTGTGCAAATGCTATTAAGCAAGTAAGTTTGCAGTGGCTTGAGTGATGATGCTGTTGTGAAATGGTGCTAGGACCCCAGTGTGAAAAGTCGCTACGGGCTGCATCCGTCACTTATGAAACCTCCACGTGCAAAGTCTCGCCATGAAGTGTTGACGTGGGACTTTCTCAATGCATGGACAATTTCATCGCCTCGACACAAGAACCCAAAACGGTCTCTGCAGAACCACTTGAAGCTTGGTCTGGCGGACACCATCCGACAGGTATGTTAGATTATCAGTGAGTTGTTTTTGGTTGTTATATGCTCGAATGCTGTTGACTGGATGTTCTAGTCTGATTAGACCTTGTATTGTATTTTTAGATAAAAATAATGATAATAAACCATAATTAGTGCACCATAGTGCCATAGTATTTGTATTGTTAGTCATGCGTCTTGAAGAAAGTGTTGCACATTACTTTTTAGTACTGTAAATACATCACAGCTTTATTTGAAATCAGTTGGCAGAGGGCACAGAATAAACATAATAAATGCTGCATGTTCTGGTGAGTTCATGTGTCTATGCGTGTTGTGGCAGGTGATGACGGCTATCAATGTGAATGCTCGTCAACGAGGCCGTGTCATCGACTACAAGGATGTGCTGTATGGCTACCGTCGAGTTAACCCTCTGCATGGAGCCGACTACATGCTTGATCTCCTGCTGGTCTACCGCAAGTTCAAAGGTCGACGTAAGATGACTGTGCCAGTCCGCCGCCATGCTTACCTTCAACAGGCATTTCTCGAGCCCGAGTTTCACACTATCGGTCCTTCGACAGATCCACTTAGCTATGTCCCAAATAGCATTCAACATTTTCCATTGGAAAGTGTGACGGTCAACCTTATCCTGCCACTGGCTGGCCGCTATGAAACATTCCGTCATTTCATGGACAGTTTTGAGTTGGTGTGCACCATTGATGATGTAGCATTACTAATTGTGCTGTTCAGTGAAGAAGGTTCCACGTCTGAGGTTGATCTCATAACTTCACGAGTATCCACCAGTCAGCTGCGTTGTCCGCATGCGTCCATCTCAGTCATACGTGCAGCCGGTCAGTTTTCCCGTGGTGCTGGTCTTCAGCAAGCCGCCCAGCTTCTGCCCCAACATAGCCTCATGTTCTTCGTCGACGTTGACATCCAGTTCACTCCAGAAGTTCTGCGTAGAGTCCGTCTTGCCACATCACTAGGACGTTCTGCCTATTATCCGGTAGTCTTCAGTCAGTACGACCCCAGCATGACGACTGGCAGTGAGTTCTCAGCCGGTGCTGGCTGTTGGCGTCAATTTGGCTACGGTATTGTTGCCCTGTATAACACAGACTTTACAGATGTGGGTGGGTTTGACCTTGACATTCGAGGCTGGGGTCGTGAGGATGTTGACCTTGTTGAGCGACTGCTAGCTAGAAACATTTCGGTGTTCCGTGCAGTTGACCCCGGCCTGGTTCACGTGTTCCATGCTAAGCATTGTGACCCAGGACTTGAACCGGCCCGCTATCAGATGTGTCTTGGCAGCAAGGCATCTTCACTGGCGTCACTCCAAACTCTATCCAACTACGTCAGACAAACCCCGGAGATTTACCATCGTGCTGACACAAACAGTGATAATAGTGACCTAGACTTGCCTGCTACAGTGCCACACTGAGTACATACCAAACCTGTTTTGTGCATAGGGTCGGAATTTTGTTCCAATTTTCTCACGAAGTGTCAGCTATAGGCACAACTACAACATATCGGACCATCGGCGACTAGTCAAATCTGGAACATACGGTAAAAATTTTCTGCATGAATACTACCATAATACTAAAACTGAACTCAAATTGTTGAACTTTGTTATTTTTCACTGTACGCATGTGAAATTAAATGTTGGCTTATCTGCTAAATTTACAAACTCTGCTGTTACCAACGTGTGGATGGATTCAGTCCAACCAATTTCCTGCTTATTTCAATGATTTCATATACTAGTTAAGTGTGTGTTATGCAGCTGAATTATATCGCTTCAACCAAAAAGGTTGAACCTTTTGGTAATCACCATACTGTGTGATAAGCTAGTGAGAAGAATTTCATGATAGCAACAGTTAATGGGATTAGCAATTTTCCCGCCCTATGGGCAATTCCACTCTGTTACCTGGCAACTCAACTCCGTCCTCCCTCAGGCTGCCTGTGGGAGCAGGTGTAGGGTAAGGTTCAAGGCTCAAGGACTCAGACGTCACAGTTGGGGTCCACGACCGTGCAACACAGAAGGCACCAAAGGGGTGTGACAGATGTTAGATGCACGAGCTTACTGACTGAAAGCAGTACAGTTGCTGTCTGTATTTCTGAAGTTATGGACCTTTGTAGCGACTGAAAATTAATATAGGGTAATCATAGTAATCATGTATAGTTTTGATAATTGAATGTACCATCATGTGTGGCACTGTACATAATTGTATTATTTTTATTTTCTTGCAGTTTGTTGTTATTGCTATTTTTATTGTTGGTTTATTTGATGACTTTGGACAGTGCTGGTTGTCATAAGCTGTGTTGTATTAGTAGTGTATTAAATTGCCATTTGACATGTTTGTAAATATATTGCTGTATTTTGTGCTCTCTGTCTCTCATTCCCGGTCGAGGGGGCAAGTCACCGCCCCAATCCGTTCCAGGAAGTCCCAGAGGCGTTGTGGATCAGTTACGAACAGATGCCTGTGATGAACTCCCAGGAATCGGATCCTGGGGGGTTGCGGCACTTTGCTGGGCTGGTGAGGTCGGATGACATCAGGCCCAGACGCTTCCACCACAAGAAGGTAGCCGCAAAGGATTTTGTATTTTGAGCTCCATGCACAAGTTCAAGCTGCTACATGTATTTGGTGTTGGGAATCTGTGTCCATTAATTGCATTTTTTTGTTTCCCATTGAGTGTTCTGTTCACTTTTTAACACTTTTCATTGTGCTATATTTCATTTTTCTGTTGTTTAACCCTTGTTAGTCTTACTCTATAGTTGCTGGCGTATAGTATGCAAGTGAAGCTGGGGAAAGATAAAAAGACATTTTTTGGAATTTCTCTAGACCACGATACCCACACTGCATATAGGATGGCTTTAGTGTGCGTTGATATATTATGACAATATATTGCACAAAAAGTGTATCTTCAAACAGCTCTAGCATGACTTTTAAAAATAATTTCTGATTAAAATATGATCATCATTTGTTACTTCAGCATAATCTGATATTTGTATCAATTCTAATAAGCCACTTATGGATGCACAAACTGAAGACTTGAATCTCTGGACCGCAATATTGGACCAAATTAGAGTTATTCAAAGTACCACAGGGATCTGGTTTTGTGTGATGCATTGATACTGTTATTAGATTTGTTGTATATAGTTCACATAAAATCTCGTTTTATCTCAGACATCTGTTGAATTGCATGCAGTGTGTGGCTTCATTAGTGCATCATTTAATGATGTTCATTGTTTGATGTATGAAGTCATGTGCCTTTGTCTGTGTGTGGACCGATGCATGTATTTCTATACGTTTCTTAGTTGTTGGACAGAACTTTGTGAAACTATTTCATGCATGTTTCAGTGCATTATTTTTTTACCTAGTTGCATCATTAGCTTAGTGTTGCATGCTGGTTATTGTATGGCATAATATACACATGGTGCTATTGTACACTGTCATTTCAGTATTGTTTCATGCTGTTCTTCAGTCATTCATACAATAGCTGAGCTTTAAAGTTTGTATGTGCATGTTTCTGACAATATTTTTCTTACTTTCACTATACTAGGAGTTTTATACCATGATTTTTGCTGATGAATTTGCAGTTTTGATAAATATACTGTAAGATTTATCTTATGCATATAACCTGATAGACCAAACACTTTTACACTTGTTCGTAAAAACATACCACCTCTGTTGATGCTATGGACCATCAGACAGACGGTGTTTGTTAATAGGCAAATTTTGTTGAATGTTAAATTAATTTGTTAAATGCTGATTGTATGATGTATATGTGGTGCTACTACAAAATTGTGCCTTTATGTTCAAACAATCTTTCTTGGTGGTATTTATTGAACTTGAGCTGGAGAGTATTTATATTCACGTAACCAGTATTTATATCTTTTTGTGTACAGCTATGTGCCAACGATGCTATATTATGTTGTGTATACTGTTGCTGTATTATCAGTGGCAGTTCTAGCCCACAAAATCTGGGGGGCACGGCCCCATGGTCAGCGCAGTAGCGCAGGCCTATAATGGGGGTCTAGGGACAGAGCTTCCAGTGGGGTCCAGGGGCAGAGCCCCTGGTCAGGGGTCGAAACCTCCCTGAAGCTGAAGCATTTTTGGCTTTTGGACGTTCAATGGAAGCCGCAAATTTGCCTACTTTTCGAAACTTTAGAAACACAAAGATATCAGATTTATGTTATCTTTGCAAAAAAAATCATGGGTGGCC
>Ga0209454_1002326_pt1 | contig 12850 bp, 7 predicted proteins | sample WorMetHERISLAND1_2_FD_187400 | JGI IMG/M metagenome (GOLD analysis project Ga0209454, IMG submission 187400) | Marine gutless worms symbiont microbial communities from Max Planck institute for Marine Microbiology, Germany - Olavius geniculatus... | ecosystem: Host-associated > Annelida >...
CTGATGATGATGATGATGTTTTTCCTAGAGACTGCTTTCTCACTCGGTTTCTATCAGGCGAGACGCCGGACAGACGCCTAGCAGCAGGTATCTGCGTTCGTTGAAAGGGTCAGAAGTCGAGTCGATTGGTTGCTAAGCAACCGGAGGAGATCGAATTGCAGCATCAGCATCAGCAGCATAATGTACGTACACATATCGGCGGCCCGCTCACTGATATAATCTATGAGGCTGCGGACACGATTGATGCAACCTGTACGCCACACTATATAACATCAATGTCGCTCCATGGGCTCCGGCTGGCGACTGTGCAGGTAGGTAAAGGTATAGGCCTACGTATTCTGCCTGCATGTGTATAAGGTCTGCGGTAGTAGCCAGATCCAGATGTCACTCTATGCTCCAGTTCTGCCCACGTCGAAGCGGTCCGCATTCCTGGACTGGGTCTGATTCACGCCAATAGCTCGGCCGCACCGCGCCTCTGAACCCGTTTCCAGAACTCCTCGGACGCGAGAAGTGCGTTCTGCAAGCAATCAATTTTTCAGCATGCTGGACGCTCGATCGCTTATATACGCCGTCTGCAGCCGTTCAATTCATTACACATATCAACCGGTTTGCAGTAATTGTCGTGGACATATTCTGGCCAACAGGTTGTACTAGTCTCATCACATCGCTGACAACCTATAACAAGCGGTGGTCAACATTAAACATTGTGCATCCTACATGTAAGTCTACCCAATATTGTGTCAATAAAACTACTGACTAGAATGCATAAGTTTCTTTAAAACTCACTTTATCCCACTCCTGATTCCAGACGGTGGTTTAACATAACTGTAACTCAATCAGCTGGATAGATGTTCGCTGAGATGACAGACAGACGAACGGACAGATGGGCAAGACCGGCAATGCGGCTTATTAGGACCAGCGAATAACTGCGAATACAAATCTCTTGTTTCTGCACTCCAAAGGCTAATAATGTTATAAGCTTAATATTTACACTACATATGCACCGAAAACGGCGAATATCGTACACAGGAACACAGGAAGTTTCACGTGTGTTTAAAATAGTAATAAGAAAGTAGGTAAGTAAGCAAGCAAGCTGAATAATAGCATTACTGTTGAGCCAGTAAATGATTTAATTTGATTTGATAACGCCGAGAACTGAAAATGCAGCAACGCGTTTAACGTGGGTCGGATGTGCCATAGAAACGCTGTATTGCTGCTTCCGCGCAGCTACGAGCAGACAACAGGCATCTTTCCTTCTCACAACTCTTCAGTTCAGTGACGTGGTGCTACGTTTACGGAGGAGAGAGCATCATTGTTTACACGCGCCGTGATGCTGGATTGCCTGCGCTGCCGACGAGGGCGTTTTTCCTGCACGCCGTAGAAAAAAGCTGTGTACGCTCGGCTGTCGGCAACCGTTTTGTAGGCTACATTCATCCTTTGTCACCGCATGACATAGGATAGGTATAGCAAAAAACATGCATACATGCATACATATACCACTGGCATAGTCATAGAGGGGAAACATGGAGCATGTGCCCCCCTACGAGCCTACTCAGATACTCAAAATAATGCCAAAATGCACCTAAACACTTTATTTTCACGCAATTTTTTTTAAAATTCGGGCATTGGGACATTCAAATCCTGGCTACGCCACTGATACATAGGTTACGCGCAGAGACACTCAGACACTGAAACAATTACAGCAAATTAAATTTAGTCATCGCACGTTTATTCAAGTTGTCCGGAAAATGTTACTTAATCGCTAATCGGCAAAGTTGATAAAAGCACTGACTGTTGAGCAAATCAAAACGCAACTGTTTTGATGAATGACGAAGTCTTTCCGTGAGTTAACAACTAAACGTAGTAGCCTACCACAGTGAACGCACACGCCATCGACGTCGGCATGCAAGCGTGGAATAGCGCACTCGTCTTAAACCAATGTATGCAGTGTGTAAGTGCGTTTAACACACACTTTAACCTCTGCAGTCCATACAGCAATTTAACTAGCTCGTGCTATACAGGTTTGTTTAATACGAGACGTACTGCATGAAATTTTCTCAAATGGACGATTTCTTAGCGACATTTCACCTAGCCCAAGTCCCGGCCATATATGACACGGATCTGCGTGCAAAATGACGCCGGGTCTCTAACACAGGCCGAAAGGAACGAAAAAGTAGTTAGAAGAATACAGGAAAAAATAATGCGTGCGCGGAGTTCATTAGATTGGCCACAATCTTATAACATTATATCTTGTCGTATTTCCAAACAGCTCAGTGAGGGTCAATAAGGGGTAGGCCTACCGGATACTTAAACCCAACTGCGTAACAGGCTCCCGGAGTGGTGGGGAAAATTTCGTCTAGACTAGCACTAGTGTATTTGTTTCTCGCAAGGCCTGGACGCCCAGGTGACGTCGTGACGCTATGATGATAGGCGCTACGATGAAATAAATTTGCCAGCTATAGTATCGTGTGTTTACTGAAGTACCTTGTATGGTGCCTACGTCATCGACTGCACTCCGTGACCGATCAGACTGGCAATTTTATCTCTAGCGTTGCGGTTTACTAATGCACCGGGATACCAATTGTGTGTACTGGGTGGTCCAAAAAACTTAAGCTATCGCGTTTATTATATAAAATCACGAATATACACCGCTGACTTGCACACGGCTGGAGCACATCTGCATGTCTCATTATCAGTGGATCCATGCATTCATTGTCATGCACGCGTGGCACGCGTATAGCTAGCTGTGCACCTATGATGAAAATAAAAGACCAGAAGTATAAGACCAAGACCGAGACCAAAGCTGGTCTGAGACCGCAGTCTGGTCATAAAGGTGCGTTCTCACTGCGCGCGTTGCGCGTGGACGATCTCAAATGTATCCGCTCTTCTAGGGTGAGGTAGCGGTTGGATCAGGGCTTGATTGAACAGTCGATTGAGATCGTCCACGCGCAACGCGCGCAGTGAGAACGCATCTTAAGACCGCGGTCTCAGATCCCTAGACGGCTGTTTACTGCAGGTTGTCGAATACCGGCACGAACGTCTATCTCTAGTTTTGCACGCATGCATTGTCTTTGACGTACTTCGATTCGCAGCAATCTGTTATATCCTACGGGACCCACAGGTTGCTATATTTTCCTTTCGGTCTTCCTCGTCTATTTTCTTCTGTTATTTCAAAACCCACGGTCTTCGTCAATTTTTGGTCGTCTTTTCTGCAGACATGTCTAAAATGTCTAAAGATACTTAACTTTCTTCTCATCACTCATGCATATAACGTTCTACTTTTTTTAATTAACAAGAAATCTGAGTTAATGCTCACGAGACGCGCGAGAGGCTATAGCAGTTCAGTTACTGTTCGCAGGTAATCTTGGTCTATCTCCATCAATTTCGTCGCAATTCACTCTTTTGCAGCCAAAATCGCCAAAAATCACTAAATCCCCCTATTTTTAGGGTTCAAGGTCAATTAAGGTAATCAATGTTGACAATTCTAAGAAGCTCGTCGCCAGTGCTTGTTATGTTAAACAGCATGTCTGTGCCTATCTGACACCATTTTCACGTTAGACGAGCCAATAACGGTAGAATAACACCTTTAAAAGAGGGGGTAGCCCTCTTTCTTTTCATTGTTCGTGGGGACCTCCTTCGCCCAGTGACATGATATTTTGTCACGAAATACTAGAGACTCTAAGACTTAGCTATTATTATTATGGTGAAAACCAGAAGTCTCAATTTCACCTCCTGATGGGCTCCGATCGGTACCGGGTTGTGACAGACAGACAGACAGACACCAAGACAGACAGCAAGACATAATTACCATAGCTAATACGCGTTACAGGCCATAGCTATCTTGCTATGCTAGCTCTCGCGCGTAAAAATTGAGTCTTCTTGCTGTTTCAACATTTGATTTTAATCGATATTATCCGATACCGCGTCAAACGCACGCAAAATTACTGTCTGCGTAGAGTACACAGCCGTCGGCTCACCTGTGGAAGTATCTAGGTCATCGGTGACGTCATCGGTCGCGGTGCTGTCGATGACGTCATGTCGGTGACGTCGGGCGCGTTTTAGCCGCCTGGCGAGTCGCTGGCGAAGCGTGTCGAGCGTTCGTTTGCGATGAAGGCACGTGCACGATGTCATAGTTGTCTTCGTTGTCATCGTGGTGGCCGGCGCCACATTCGACGCTGGTGCAGGGTCAAGGCCAGCGCCGGGCGTCACGGAATCCACCAGGCTGGAATTCATTTCGCACGGCATCGACGGCAACGTGCGATCATCGAACGTCTAAAAACGAGGCCCAAGTTCCACCGACGCTGCTTTTGCTGTTGTTGTTGCTCGTTCGTTCGTTTCTTTCACTGTCTTCTCTTTCTCTGTGCCGCATTGCTGCTGCTGTAACCCGCTGCCTCTTTCACTCTCGGTAACCTCACCACCGACGCGACCCGTTATGGGCGCTTTTCGTTCTACGCCAGAGCAGCACGATATGGAAAGTGCGATTGCAGATTAGCTTTCAACGACGATCCGGGTTCATGTCTATAGCTTTAAACTGTCTTTAAAACGGTCAAAGAATTTGTTAGATCATAGACTCCGAGCCTCAGAAGCTTCCGAATTACGCACCATTTTGCACGCGAATTAGATTATTAAGAAATACGACTATATATAAAAGTACCTAACTGTTAGATATTCCGTGCAACCCCCTGAGTAGAGCTGAGCGGCAAATTAACCATGTGAATAAAATTAATCAATAACATAATGTTTTAAAAATACATCGGGAATTCGACAAGCGCGAATTTTTTTTAAAGTTTAGTAATCCGCGAATGTACTTTAAGAAAATATTGAGACTGTCGCATCTGCAGACTTCAATGATTTTTTTAATCTTTTTGCTCTTCTGACTCCTGGACAATATCGCGCGATTATTTTAATCGCAGGTTAATCGTTTTAATCGTTGCTTTGTGCTGCAGGTTGAATTTGTTGCCACAATTTTTGCTGGCATTGCTAACGCGAGCACACTATAGCTACCCGTGTCAAACTAATCCCATTTTGCCTCCCATAACTTCGTAAACTTATACATGCAATTCAAATCCCCAAATTTCTGTGTAAATCTGTGTGCGCCATATGTAGCTAAAGCGGCGCGTTAACCAAACCTCACCCATCCGTGTGAAGTGGCACAGGTATGATTGTTGGAAGCAGCACGTCGTCGGACACCGTGCAAACTATTAGCATCAGCTGAAGGCCGGACCGGCCGGCCGGTAGACTGTCTGACACGTGGGCGGCAAATGACTGATGGAACGGTAAGATGTTGGGGTGGGGTGGGGATGTGAGGGGGAGACAGACGGACGGGAGAGCACGGAGAGATTTCACGGCAGGTGAGAAGCGCAGCAGCAGCAGCAGCAGCAGCTGTCCGACCAGCCATCATCATCATCGCAACCAACCGACGAACCAACAACGGGTCGGTCTCCTGGTTTATGGCGCGACACGAAGCGCCCCACCAGCTGTCGGCGGAGTGGGGTTCCGAGCTCCGGGAGAAAGTGAGACTTAGGAGTGAAATTCCTCGTCGGCAGCAGGTGTATCGTTACTTGGCCACCGCCGACGGTGCATCCACTGACCGGTTGTGGCGGTGATGGTATGATGATATTGCAATCGCAGTAAATCGACTACTAGACTCGATGCATCAGTGTCGATTCTATTCGCACTTTTTAGTATCGTACATGCTGTGTGGTTGTCCTTCAGTCCGAAAATCGCACTTCTTAATCTTCCACCCACTGCCGACCACAGCCATAACCCTATATAACGCTAATAATCGTGACCTTTGATCTTTTAAGCTGAAAATCTGGCACACCGGTTACTCCTGCCCAAACAGACGAACACGGACGGACTGACGAATGGGCAATATCCGTAATGCGACCAATTAGGACCATCGCATAATATGACAAAGGTGTGGGCTTACTTGCCGGCTAATTGCTTGGGGTGGAAGTATGTTTTTTGAATATTTTTTAGGCTTAGTTAGCCGTGAAGTTTCCTTATCGTGACGTTCTAGGCATAACCTGATTTTTTCATCTTACTTTTTATTCAGTATTTCAAAATTAACCTCTGTGATCAAAATTTTACCCAAAGGTGCTAACTTTGTTTCCAAGTTTGAAAATATTCACGAATTTTAAAATAAAAGTTACCTCAGTCTCTGGACACATCAATGAATCTGCCACAGGTGCTAGGCGGACGGTTAGGCCCTTCGCGCCCAATTTATTTTTTGGCCGACCGTCAGGTTGATCTTTGGGTATACTTCTGTCGTCTGTCTGTCAGTAACGCATGTATTGTAGCTAAACTGTAGGTCGTAAAGGGTCGGCGATGGTACCGTTAGATAGGGCGATGACGAGTTCGTATAGGCTGTCAATACTTAATAGTAATCATGTCTCTCTCTATCTGCAGCCGTTTGGCCGCAATTTTGAATGCAAAGTTTCTACCTGCAGCCATCATCCACGTGAGCCAAATTATCGCATCGTATCTTAGCGTTCATTATGGCGTTCGATATGGCATCGTTACCACATATAGCGTGTACGGGACTGCAGTCACTTTGGGTCTGTGAAATCACTTTCTTCGACGACCGCAAGTCAAACGCTGAAAATCGGATATAGCCGGTCGGCCCACCCTAGCGACAGCTGGGCTTTTTGTTTGTGTTCTGTTTATCGTATAGAGTGCTAGTGCTGACTTGCGTGGAGTTGTTGGTTCTGGTTATTGTTCGTAGCAGTTTGTTAACGATCGTAAATGAAAAATGATTGAATGACTGGTTAACTGACTGGTCGGTTGGTGTGTGAGAATGATGATGCGTTTGCAACAATAATAGAACGTAACAGAGACGAGAATCGATCACACTGACTGAGTTAAAGCGATCGCAAACAACTTCTATAGTCGTAGGCCTAAGTCAACGATCTGTCCGTATGTTGTTGTATAGGCCTATGCATCTGTACTTCGGCCCAATTATGTCATCGACGGCACAATGCCTGGAAATCTGAGTGACAGCATGGTAGTCTGCATCAGATTGCACGGACGTGTTATACCTGCCTAGCGTCAGAAGCAAATGGAAAAGTTCGGCCGGCGTTCGTTCGTCGGTTATCTTCGGCAGGTCGTTAATGTTGTTGACGTGTGCAACTGCTGTAAGCTAAACCACCACCACAAATACTAGTACAGGTCTACCAGTCTACCTGAGCAGCAGCAGCAACCGGTCGGTGTATGACGAATGAAGCATAACGGCCCGGTGGTATAGCCCACGTTTACAGGTGGAGCCCTAATCAGTTATGGTATGTGTATACACGGTCAGGTGCAATACTGTCGACTTCGTAATGTTGCGACTACAGCTAGTATTCTTACGACGGCCTGCATCGAACAGTAACAAGAAACAGCTCGGCTACCATTAACCGCTTATAGTTAGTTAGTTAGGCGTCTATTTCAAATCACAAACGCCGCAGCTATTGTCCAAACAGATAGGTCTTGCGTCTTTTAGTGAAGACAGTGAGTGACAGTGATGGGTCGCGAATGGACGCCGGTAAACTGTTCTACACACGTGTTACGTCAACTCCGGCAGATTCGTCGCTCTGTGTCGATCGACACGTTCACGACGCTGGTGGCTAGCTTAGTGCCAACGCGTCTCGATTACGGCAACAGCGTGCTGGCCGAACTTCCGGTCTACCTGGTCGTCGACTCCAGTACTGTTGGTGCTGAACGCAGCTGCGCGACTGACGTACATGTACGTACCATCTGCGTCGATCGGACCACATCACTGACGCGCTTTGTCTGCCTCTATTGGCTGAGCGTGCCGGAGTGAGTCCAGTGCAAGATCGCCGTTCTGGGCTACAAAGTCTTGCACGGACTCGCGCCGGCATACCTCGGTCCACTCAACCACGTCGCCGACCTACCTGGCCGCCGATCGCTTCGTTCTGCTGTCTCCAGCCGTCTGGCAGTGCCTCTGATCATTGGTGAAGTTGACAACCGTCGCCAATCGGGTTTTTCCCGTTGTCGGTCCACAGACCTGGAAAGCACGTCTATTTCAAATCTATTTCAAATCTATATCAAAAATGCACGACATTACTCGCAAGAGGATATGTGCATTATTGGAAAAGAAGAAGAAGAAGAAGACTTGCCAGACGATGTGACATCTGCCGAGTCGTTGTCCACCTTCCGCTAGCGTCTCAAAACTCATCTTTTCACAAAGTCATTTTCTGACTATTTCCTGGACTAACTGTCTCTCTCTAGTGGACCTAGCAGTAGTTGACATTACTTACGCCACTCTAAAAAATTCCAGATTGATTGACTGATTAATTGATGGTCCGTCGACGGCAAAAAAAATCGGTCGCCGAACGTCGTTGTGGTCTATGGGACCTTAGTTTGGTCGTTAACGACGACGATCTATACAAGAAGCCCAGCTGTCGCTAGGAAAAGCGACCATACCGCCTACGTCCGAAGCCTAGCGTCCGACTTCCAATCACGGAGAGAAAGCGATTTCTCAGAGGTGACACAGTTCCATGTACGCTATGTTAACGAAACGCTCCTGTCGATAGCTACGATTAACGCTAATATAACACACATCGCGCGCGGCGACACGCGGTCTTCTTGCCAGGCGATATAAACAGCTACAGTCGTAAATAATCAACAGAATTATCGGATGCAGGTTTCGCAAATTTTTTTTCACAATAACAACGCTTTGCTATGGAAGACGCGCTACAGCCGATACAGTTTCTGTTGCAGTCAATCATTTTCATGTCATTTAAAAGCCAATATGCGACTTTCTATTAGTGCACAATATAGCAATCTAGGCTCTATCTCGCATCGTTTAGCCACAGTAGCGCGTAACGGCCTTCATAGTCATCTAAGGTCAATGATTTCCATCTCGTCTGGCAGGGCGTATGCTATGCAGCTTCCTATTAGTGATTATTGTTATATTTCAACGCAAACGTGATTGGTCCAAATTCACAAATACGCTATAGTCACCTTCTCAGCAACAGCACAGTGACAGTGCTCTACATGGAGGCACTATTGTATTAGTGCCTCCAGAAGGGCATTATTTAATTGGCGCCGTCATTACGTCGACGCCGGTCACGCCTCATTAATATTCGAGACGTCTATGACTATAATATTGACGCCGAATTCATGTATTGTGGCTAAATTAAACGTTATACATCGTTAGCAGACGACAATGTTTACTCTATTTAAATCGAGGAGAACGTAAAACACCACTAATTTTGCGTTGAGGTATAACAAAACAAAGAGAGACTGGCTTCTCGATCATCATTGAAAATTTTTCCCCTAAGTTTCGAAGTTCGATCTCGGGCAACATTTTACGAACTTCAGGTCAAAAATTTTCAATGATGATCTCGACGCCAGTCATTATTTGTGTGATAATAATCTTCACTGGCGTAGCCATAGGGGGCACCGGCACTGGGGGCACGTGCCCCCCAGAAGCCTATTCAGTTGTTAAAAATAGCGCCAAAAATGCACCAAAACATCTCATTTTCACACCAAAAATCAAAAATTTTCTGGAGAGGGGTACAATTGTACCTACGATTGTAGAACTTCTACGATTTACCGTTCAGCCACAATACCGCACGATTGGCATATTATAGTGAATGACGACCCTTCAAGGTCATCCAGCGTCAATGATTTTCATGTAGGCCTAATCTGAAAGAGCGCATGTCACTTTCTATTAGTGATTAGTAGAAACCGTGGCCCTATCTTTTACCGTTTTTGAGATATGACCGGTTTTCCATTGAATTTCCTACCTCCCGTCCATTCAACCCCCAATTTGAAAATGTTCTTCTTGCACTACATCGCTGAAATTTAATCTGCATGTCCGAGTTTCACACACACGGCTAATTATTCGTGCAAAAAGTTTTCCCCTACGATTTACCCGTTAGCCAGGATACATACGTTACAGATCTGACATACAAACAGACGGACGGACGACAGCCATGCCAATAGCTCGACTGTTAGGCCTACTTAAGTGCGGTCGGCTAAAAACCGGATCGGCGGCAGTTATCAGCCAGATATAGGCAGATGCTCGCCCACTGAGACACTTGTGGACCAATACTGCTAGCTTGAACAAAATCCGCTGCCGGACCGGTAGCCATGCAGTGAAGTGACAGCGATGCGCAACGTACGCCGCTTAAAGAAAAGGGCGTCAGCTTGACGAATTCGCTTCATCGCAAATTCGCAATGCTACTATAGTCCCGGCATTTGGCTTTTTGTGTCAATCGTTTAGGTTTAAGCTGTAGGCCTAAGCCAGAGATAAATAAGCTTAAAGGTCCGGCTTTTTGCTACGGTTGTCGTCCATCTATCTGTTTGTTTGTCACGGATGTATTGTGGCTAAACGGTGCAAGGTAGGGCCTAGATTGCTATTAATCTATAGGAAGTGGCATATACGCCCTTTTAGATGAAATGAAAATCATCACCCTAGCGATATCTGGGCTTCTTGTCTGAGTTTGGTTTTTGGCCGACCGTAAATAATGAAGTAGGCCATGAGATTATCTTCACTTGCTTTTAATATGACTGTTTTTGAAACAGGGGCGGCGCCAGGTTTTCAAAGCTTGGGGTTCAGGTCGAGTGGTTGTCGATTTTCCGCCGGTACCTTTTATCCCCTTCATGCGTCCAAAAATAGGCCTATCAGATTTTCGCGAATGTATGCGTCGTTCTGTTGGAGGCTGGGGGTCAGGACTCCTGGATTCCCCCTTCCCCGCCGCCGCCTTTGCTTTGAAATCGATGCAGAAAAATCTAATGAAATCAATGCCGAAAAAAACTAGCATAAAATGACATTTCAAGGTCATTCAAGGTCAATCCTGTCTGTGTCACGGGAAGGCCGGTGAGGTACCTATCAGTTGGTTACTATAAGTTGCTCGTTTTGATCACTCCATTGTCGTTTGAAAGCGGCGTCCTCACTACGAAACTCTCATACACTGTAAGCCTATTCTTATTAGCCTTATAGGCTACCGTCTGAGAGTCAAGTATATGCGCTACATTTTAGCCGCTGACAGTATGGGCATATATCTTCTTTCGAATTTCCGTGGAGAGCTCCAAAAGACGGGGGAGCAGACAGACTAGACATATATAGCCAATTGTACCAAAGGCGCAACTGTAAGTACGGTCGGCAAAAAAACAAGAAAGCCCATGCAGCTGTCGATAGGCTACAGTCTATATGCATTATGCATTTCCTGTTGCAGTCGCTTCAGGGTCATCCAAGGTCGATGTTTTTTATCTTATCTGAAAAGGCGTATTTCCTATTAGTGATCAATAGCAACTTTGACCTTTTATTTCTTACCGTTTAGCCACAATAGCGCGCACTGACCTTTAAGATAACCCTCGGTCAATGATTTCCTCTCATTTGAAAAGCAATATATGCGACTTTTTATTAGTGATTAATAGTAATCTTCGTTTCTGAAATAGGCATATGGCTAGTTTTTCCTTGAAAACCTATATACTCCCTTCATTCAAGTTGATTCAACCCCAAATTTGTACGCAGAGGCTGGGCAGAGCCTCGACACAGGGCTAATTATTCGTGCTAAAACTTTTTCCATAAGACCTACCTGTTAGCCAGAGTACATCTGTGATAGACGACGGACAGGCGACAGACGGATGACAGACACGTCGTATCATAAACGCTTACAGCATAGCTGTAGAGCGACAAAAATTAACTAGTTCCCTCCAAACACGGTGTATTTACTTATTTTTTGCTGTAACTGCAACTGTTATTATATATTCTTCGAAAAGTTATATTTGCCTGATTTTGCGATTATATACGAGAAGTTCGTTATACTCGCTATACTATGGCAGAACCGTCTGTGAAAGAAGCACCTCACCCAGGATATGCTCAGGTTTAGTGATTTTAAATGATAATAGCTTTGTCGTTTTTTTCTTGTCCGTAATCGTCATCCTATTGGCATAACTTGAATTGGATGTAAATAAAGAAACAGATCCCCTTTTTACAGTGGCATGTATAATAGTTTTTTTTTCTGCAGTGTGATGATAGGCCGCGGGTAATCTGCGGACCGACGGACTAGCGGACCGCGAACCGCTCAACGGGTATTTTGCGGAGCAAAATTTTGCGGACCACAGCTGCGGACCGTGGGTATTTTGCGGACTGCGAAATTGCAGACTGTTCTTACACATTTAATTCATCGATGTTATTTTCCGTCCGCGGTGGACGGAAAAGTAAGCAAATGTGAGGCTATTTTCCGTCCGCCACAGACGGAAAAAGAGCATGTAGACGCTATTTTCCATCCGTGTGGATGGAAATCTGTGCTTCAAGCACTATTTTCCGTCCGCCGCTAACTAAAAAGGAGATTATATGACGTTATTTTCCGTTCACCATGGACGTCTGCAGATTTTGACTGATGGAAAATGACATAATTTTTTGGTATAATACACAGCTTTATTGTATTGTTGTAACTGTATAAATGTTTTTGTCTCATTCTTTGTCATTTACTATCGGTGCTTAATCGTGTTTATTATTTGCGATTTCTATTATTTTTTTGCTTTACTCATGCGCCCCTTTACTGCAACGCTGATGGCGTAAACGTCTTACGGACGGCGTACGCTACAATCAGGACTGGAATTTGAAAATGGGAGAATGGTCTATCTCCAGCCATTTCGTCACAATTCAGTGGTGAAATGTGCGCTGCATCCAAAAATTGCGAAAAATTCACTAAAAACCTTTTTTTGATGGGTTCTAGGTCATTCATGGTCATCGATGTTGATTAAATCCAAAAAGCCTGTCACCAGTGCTTGTTATGATAAGCAGCATGTATGTACCTATCTGCAACCGTTTTCACATTATTCAAGCCAATAACGGCAAAATGACGTTTTTTAGGGGGGTACCCCTCTT
>Ga0209454_1002329_pt1 | contig 12846 bp, 9 predicted proteins | sample WorMetHERISLAND1_2_FD_187400 | JGI IMG/M metagenome (GOLD analysis project Ga0209454, IMG submission 187400) | Marine gutless worms symbiont microbial communities from Max Planck institute for Marine Microbiology, Germany - Olavius geniculatus... | ecosystem: Host-associated > Annelida >...
ATGTATCTATCTAGCACCGTTATGGAGATATGGCCGTTTGAAGTTCTTCCAGGAAGGCTCTTCCGGGAACAGGTCGGTCGTTGGTTGGTCCTCAATATTACACTGATCTTATATACTCCTCTTCGCTACGTTAGGAATGTAGCACACAAGGAGTAAAAAACCAGAGTTTTTACAACGGCTCAACAAAAAGGGTTTTGGCCCTTTTGTAGTTCAATTTGGTTGTCTTAAAAAGGCCCACTTTATGAGTTCCAGGGTTTCATTGTTGCCAGTACTAGAACGAACACTGCTAGATACTGTCCACATAATAAATAGCGTACAGTACAGGATATTCCCAATACACAGATGTGGAACCTGACAATCATCCAAACGAATGTGCAGATGAACCAACTCAATAGATTAACAACTGCAATTACTCGTAAACTGCCAATTTTACAGTCATACTGCAACAACTCGACAGTCGAATAATGCACACAATATGTTGTACGTTAACAGTCGACAAGACATAGCAACATGAAATTCAAACTTGGCATAACTGTCACATCAAACTGACGGTCGAGTCTTTGTAGACAACCTTTAGCAAATCATTAAGCAAGCCAAAATAATTTGCCCAATGTAAAAGTCAGACTAACTATCAATGAAAGACGTCACACACACCTGCAGCTGTAGCAGCTTGAAGACTGGATACACCTGTTGATGCCGGAGTTGCTGTGATGCCTCCCGCTGTATTGCAACCATAACAAGTCAGTCATGGCTACTATAGACATTAACTATATTAACTTTATTTGCAACAAATGCAACAAAATGTAGAAGAGAAGAAAAACAAACAGATAAAATTAAGACTGACAAATGACACTAACGATTAACATATTTGGCAACACCAAAAAAAATCAAAACTGCAAAACTAGCACATAGCAGTCAGCACAACGTCTAGATGCACTTCATTACAATTAGAGCTGTCAAGGCGTCAATTTTTTTAACGCATTAACGCAGTGCGTTAATTTTTTTAATGCATTAATTAACGCGTAAATTAATGCACCCAGTCCCGTCGAGATGGAGAGTAGGAGGTAAATTACCCCGGGCCTGAGACGTTTATGGGACTCGCCTGTAGAATATAGAAAGTTCAAAAAATGAAAAAAAAGTTTTAAAAACACATATAATTTTTATTTTATAAACGAAAGCGCCTCCTACTGCCGCCAAGCCATGGCTGTCTGTCCACGGGGCGTCAGTACCCTGACGGCTTCGTCATGTATGATGCTGACCAGCAGGCGGTCTTTGCACGGCCAATGATCGGCGCTCGTCTGTTACCGTCCATACCCAACGGGTTGACAGAGCGACGCCGTGGCCCGGCACCCATGCACCAGACGACTGTCCAGCTTCACCCTGATGCGATGGGCTCAATGCAGTCCGCCTGCACGTGCCACACACACCCCAGACTACCGCCAGAGCTAGCCGCCAAGGTACACAGCGTCGGCACCGGTCCCAACGGTCAGTACGGCTGGGGAGGGATGGCAGAAGGTACGTCGACGTCGAGCCCGCTCTACAGTAACACTGAACTGCCGTACTCGTCGCCTGACGACCAGCATCATTACTTTGTGCTGGATCCAGTTTAGTTACTTGATTTCATTCGATTGTCATATAACCGCAGTTTAATGGAATATCCGAACTTTTGCTGCACAGAATTTAGTAACTGAATGAAATAAATTTACGCATGTGTGTTAATTTTTTTAATGCGCGTTAATTTTTAAAAATTTTTTTAACGCGCATTAATTAATTAACGCGTTAACACGTTAATTAACGCGTCAACTGTGACAGCTCTAATTACAATGTTTAGTTTCCATATTTCTTGTTAAAAAGTAACCACAGAAGTTCGCTGCTGTGAAGAATTCTAAACATAACTGCAAGCATGTACACCGTACAATGTGTCAAATGACTAAAAAAAGTGACAGCATCGCAGAAAATGCAGTGTAGCAACAACAAGCAACAACAGCTAACGTCAGAGTTCTGACAGCAGTATGTTACTGAAACTGACTACATCCGGAGAGAGAAGCAACATTAAACTGTTTGTAATCAATACTTAAGTTGTACTTTTCACCACTTAACAGAAAGCATTTGATATACCGAAGCAGCCACACCACCCATTCACTGGACTGCTTGACTGGCAACTGGTCGCTACACCCTCCAGACTTCTTGATCACTCACAGTATCCTTATTTGTAAATAATTTATAATGTATACTGGTCTACCAGAGCCTAACGTGGCCTGATGAAGTGTTAGCAATATGGCATCAGATCTACCAAGTTATTTTACATGCAACTGTCTACCGGTACGTAACAGTCATGGCCTATTGGGTGATTAAAAATGCAACCTGAATAGCAGCATTACCCGAAAGCTGTGGTGTGACGACACCCGGCTGTGGAATAGCAGACAGTTGCGGAATAACAACACCAGGTAGCGCCGTCACTGCCATCGGCGCTGCAAGTTGTGGGATCGCTACACCGGGCGGAGCAAAACCTGTGGCTGGCACAGCCAAACCTGGAGCCGGAATTGCCAAGCCTGGAGCTGGCAAAGCTGTGGCCGCAGCGGCAGCTGGGTTAATTACACCAGGCAAAGCAAGTCCTGCTGCACCAGGCTGACAACACACACACACAACGTTAATGTCAAATGCGGATGTTTATAGCGCATTCTCATAAAAACCTCCAATGTGCTAGAATGCAAACCAATACCGTGAGAACAAGAACGCCTTCAGTGACTGTCTGCATCTCAAAGTGTCTGCGGAACACTCCGGATGCCAAAGGTCATCAAGCAGCACATTTCAGACAGTTCGACAAAAACCTTTATGCAAAATACAACAATCCTGTTAAGCAGTGTCATCATGGCAGGGTCGGGGCGGCGAGGGTAATTAGCCCCAAAATTTTAGCCTGTCATAAAAGTTTCTTGCAAAACTAAACAGTTGTGACTGAAAATCCTCCATTTTAGGGGAATTTGGGGGCACAGCTGAATTTCTGAGCACCCACGTAAACTCTTGTTTGTAAATATGCAGCTGCCTGTTAAAAACTGCAAGATCCTGCCCCCTACTTTTTAACCCACAATGACACTGCTATTAAGCTTAACATACACAAACATGCTTAATTATAACGGCTATTCTCCAGGTAAAAAAATCAACAACCAAGGTTTCTACATCACTAAAGTCACTCCTTGGGGTAGCTTCAGCCACAAAGGATAAAAACTGTATAACCAAAAAAGACCAGCATTAAGATATTTCTCATATGGTACAACATAATCCCACCAAGTCTTCCTTTAGCAAAGAGCATCTGCTCTGTCTAGTTCCTGGTAACCTCATCTGAGTTAATGGAACATGCTATCCACCTAATATGTGATCAATTAAGCATTAATAGAAACTATGTGAATGTCAGCAGATTGACGCAGTGATAGCATGCAGGCAAATGCTCCAATATGCACACTGCAGAAAATCACTAAACAGAAGGTATAGAATAACTAGAGAGGACTATAATTTTCAATAGCAAACTATTACAAACAGCACAAAAGGATAGAAAAGACAAACAACTAATGGAATAGTTAAGAGTTTCTTAATCTGACCTCACATAAAAAGAATACATCAACAAATATCTGTGTTGGCAGACTGGAAAACATAAATAAAGTTTTCATAGCCGGAATACTTACAATAGCATCCATGGCTGTAATCTTAGCCGTCACAGCAGCAGCAGCAACAGCAGCAGCAGTAGGCATCGGTGCCGGAAAACTGGACACCTGCATTGTGTTAGGCGGAGTGACAGCCTGCAACGCCAACAGTCTGCCTGTGTACAATTCACGCTCGAAATAACGGAAATATCACACACACACACACAATCTCAAACCATCACTTGACACTAGTTATTTAAAGATCACAGTACCAGTAAGAAACTGTTTTTGAAGATTAATGCCTCTCACATCCAAACAATTGTATCAAATTCCTCACAGAAGACGTGCTTCCAATTCGCTTACAACATATCAGCGAGTTCTAAAGGATCAGTAGTGAACAGACCAAACAAACATCTTTAAGTTTCTTTGAATCCAGACCACTGTCATTTTGGCACCAGCAGTTTTCACTTCACTATTTCTAACAGGAGACAACTTACGTAAAATGATGCAAAAGATGAGCCCAATCTTACTCCCTCATACAGAATACATAGAATATTTCAATCTCATATCTTTGACAATACACGACCTAGATCTAGCACTATTCCACATCATACACATTTCAGCATGAGAAAAACCGAGAGAAACTTACCCTTCCCACTCGAAGATACTGGCCACCGAGATTGAACAAGTTCATAGATGCTACAGCATCATTAGCCGCCTGAGCTGTTTCATATTCTATGAATCCGTAACCCCTGCAAAAAATAGAATATCCACTGTTTTACTAACAGTGACGTGCATAGTATACGAATCACTATTATATTAATAACTTACATTATATTTTTACTTTATCATACCGTCAAACACAAAAGTAACAGTAAAACTTGCACAACTGTTTTCCACTGAAATTCTTGCTACAATTTGTAACTCACTGCAAGAAATCCCAAAATACTATGGCTCTCACTCGCACTTACTGCTAAGATGAGAAAAAAAACATCAAACAATAAAACTGAAATTCCTGATTTTGTTTTAATGCCAAATTTTTAATAAAGGATGCCACGCAAACTGAGAAAAACTGTAAGAATAGTGCACACATGTAGATAGGAGCTGTAAAATAACTCACAAAAAGTTGTTTTCACTTGCCTGTGTTTACCAGGCCGTAGCATGTCCGGTGCCAGCTTACAGGAACGTATTTTGCCAAAAGCTTCAAACACACTGCAAGCACAAATCAACATGTTCTCAATTTTCCAACGTCAACAAAACACAGTATTAACAAAACTATGGCAAAATATCAACTGAAAATGTATTGTAAAAAATATGCATTTAACTCCGTGGAAACTACGGTTATTGCTGACCTAATGAAATCATTGTAGTTCATGTAATGTACGTTGCATGTTATTAAACTGTAACTATATCATCACCACACATTGTAACACCAAACTGCCCCATCATCATCATCATCAGTCACCTATGTAACAGCTATCATTATGTGGCCATCCTAATAAGCAGCTAGTTTGTTGCATTGGTATAGTCGCTACAGCTCTTTTCGGTGTTATGGTAGGTCGAACACATATATACTGAGGTTTTAAATGTATTTTTGATGAAGAAATATAATTTGACAAATTGAATATAATTGAACTTTCTCGAATTGCCTCTATCATTATCTCAAATTACAGGCATTCTGGGACTAGCTTGCGGAAAGCTGATAGAGCCCAGCTCATCCCAGAGCTAGCATAAAACAAGAATAAGTTAGGTCTAGGTAAAGAATAATAATTAGAACAATTAGAACTAGATGAGATTAGTCGCTGAATAGTAGAGTAACAGAGAAGTGGAAAAAAAGCTGGCTGAGGAATTGAGAAGATAGAAGAGGAGAAATAAAGAGAAATGTAACATAAATATAATACCATAAATTCCCTCTAAGATCCCCCTAATCAATATAACTTTCTGGATAATGGCATGCTGATAAAAAAGCCCAGCCATGACATCAATGCACGTTTACTGTACCTCTGCAGATCGTTCTCATTGAGATCGGAATGAATGGATGCCACGTAGACTCTGTTGTACGGTCGAGCCTCCTCCATTAGGCGCTCAATGATCGGCTGGATCTGAGGCATGTTGCTAGACCGCCCCATCTGAAACATCAATAGCACTTCACACATTACACACATCACCTTACAACACTTTTTGTGAACAAGCTATGAGATGGCTTAATCATGCCTACTCATAACGCGTACCTTGGAGAACTTTAACAAATTAACGGATTGTGTGTCAATGTGCTGCTGAATAACCCAGGGGCCTGCCAATGCACTTATCCCCCCGCCTGATAGGGTCATGTAGTGGCCATTGTATTACTATGTTGGTCCAACGTAGCACGGCCGTGAGAGCAGTTAGAAAGTACGTGGCTCCCACATAGCTCATCGCAAAAGGATTAATCGAATGCACAAATGCACAAACAGATTGTGTGCACAAAAATTGGAGAAATAAGTACAATCAAACAATTAGACAGAAAGACCTTTGCAATCTGTCCTATATACTAAAGCACATACGATAAAGAAGAACTATGAATCAAATACAGACCTTAATAGTCCGACCTCCAAGCACAACGTTATTCATCTGTTCAAGTGCCAACGATGCAGCCTCAGGCAGATCATATTCAACGAATGCAAACCCCTTGTGCTTGTTGGCAATGGCATCCCACGACAGGCTCACGTTCTTGATGGGACCGAACGGCTGGAATGCCTGCTTCACGGTGTCCTCCCGAACATCAAAGCTTATGCCACCGACGTACACGCTGTTCACGCACCAGCAAAGAAATGCGTGTTAAAACTGAGAATCATGAACCACATGGTAAACAGAATGACCATATAAAAACAATCTGCAAATAAATTTTTTTCAATATATGAGTGGCACATCCAAGTTCTATCTAATGGATGAGTGGACAACTATGGCTATGCCAAATAAGCAGACCTTGACAGCAGGTATGATCAAATTCAATTATTTAACTTTGTAAAATGGGCCAAAATCCAAATCTGATCAAAAAGCAGAATCAATGATCACATTATTCAAGTTTACAGAGTTCAAACAATCAGACAGTGAACTGCAGAAAAATACAGTAATTAGCCAAGCCGAACAATCTGACATAAGCCAGAGTGACATGACAGTGTAGATGACGTCTGATACCCAGGACTGAAAAAACTACCAAACGTTAACCAAGCTGTTTAACAACATATTGTAAAAAAGAAAAAAGTGCATGTAACAAAGGCTATAATGCAGTGCTGCAAAGTATAGAGACAAATAAACTTCAGGCATTTTACTTACGTGCCAAGTTTAGTCCAGACTTGTTCTGTTATCTGCATGCTGTGAACATACAACATAGTCATATTAGCCCTTTAGAAAATTCAATTAGATTTTATTGTCAAACTGTTCTAACTTACACAACATAATGCATTAACAGCTTAAATTTTCCTTAGCTGTTGCTCAAACAGCAACAATGAACTTCAGTATGTACAATGTACATGCTCATTTCTCAACACAGAAAAAAAACAAGCTACTAAAATACTCAAAACCATGACCAGTCCTAATAATCACTAATTGGGGAAAGTTGCCTCCTTTTAATTCACATGCCGTCAAAAGATTGCCTACACGCTTCAACATGTCCACATCTCCACTCGACAACAGTCCATCAGGTACAACGGCGGCAAACAACTCTGCACGCCCCAGCCTCACTCTACTTCGTATCGAAGAGAGGTGAGTAGGGCTTAACGTCCTGCCCGACACAGTATAGGTCATTTTGGGGACGGCCTTTCCAGGCAGCATTATACAGACACATAATAATGGAATGAAAAGTTTAACCTTTACAGAAAGTTTAACCTTTATGAAACACAACACACAAAAAAACGAACTAAACCTAAAACTGTAAGAACTGCCAATTATAATTGTGCATATTTAACGTTAATTTCCCTGTTATTCTTCAGACAGTCAATTATCTCAGAATGCTGTCTAATGGAGGGCAGGGAGCTCAAACTGAAGAAAAGATGTTGGGCTACCACGACAACAACAATAACTATTCAGCAGATAACTGTAAAACCAAAAAAGACACATAATTATAACAGTAATATCGAAACTGTTGTCAAACCTTCCCATTACAGTGTACGGCCGCTGAATTACAGACTGCATCTGTGCCATCTGAAACACAATCATGCAAAAAAAAATCAAAACCTGCTTAAACTTCAACACCACTCAATCAATGTGCTAAAAGTCTAAACAGATCTACACATAATGTATCCAATATGCAACATTTAATTTAATGCACACAGAGTCTAATAGCAGCCTTGGGCATTACAGCATGTTACACCAAAAACTATGACTGCAATAATATCAAAAAGCTACATTAAGCACTCATACACAGTTACAGACTAAAAACTCTCCCGATACAACCTTAACAGCAATAACCACTGGAGAGGCAGGTGATGAATAATACGAATTACTTAGTCATTTCATTCATTACAATTACACAGCAGCTAGTGTGGTACTCTTAAACTGCATAGAGTCAATAAATGCAAAGTCTACAAGTTTAAATTGCTATTGGAAAAATACCTGTTGCTGGTGAACAAGAGTTTGTTTGAGCAGTACACTGCGGATGCTCTGCTCCATGGCAAACTTCTTGGCTTTCGCGATGGCTTCCTGCTGGGATGACGTCAACTTGGCTGGCGTGAACAGCTTCAGCTCACGCAATCCGCCCGGACCATTCACGACAGCTCCAATCTGCTGCGCTTGCGGGGATGGTGGTCGTTCCTCCTTGAGCAAGCCGGCCAGTTGCTCGGCCTTGATGGGGTCTACGGGTAGCTCTGACGACTGTGTATTGACACCACTGTCCATCTCCATCTTCATGTAGCTGTCCACCACCGCTGAAAAGCAACAGCACAAGAACAACAGCATGCACTTTAGTGACCGATATTTCTCAACATGCTAATATCAATGCCAGAAAACTGGGATGCGCTGGATTTTGGCACCAGATATTGCAGATATGATCACTTGTGGCAACTCATATTTGGCTCTTGCTAAATTAAGGAGAGATTTCCAGACTTAGACTGTTTTTCAGCTAAATGCAAAGGTACACAGTTTGCTTAGCAAAAGCTGTGATAAGGTTTGACACTGATGGTTTGACAATCTAAATAGTGTTGTTACGGTTATCGAGATCAGCATCGAAACCGTGGTTTTTTACCAATATCGAACCCTATCGAAACCGCGGTTTTAGACTCTCTGTTGATGGTTTCAGGTTTTTGCTAAACGGCGCAGCTCTAATGTCTGGTGCCAGTCTACCGGCTTGTGTAAGCCTACACGATAAACGTTTACAACCCTTGGATATTTTGCGTATTATAAAATTGTGCACGATGGCAAAAACAGATAGAATTGGACCAAGAATACGACATACACTGGGCGAAGCATCTTAGTGGGTGAAGTGTCCTGATACGACTCTTTTAGTCCGTGCAGTTTCATGTCTTGCCGTTACCGCCAGCTCAGGATCTAGACCTATGCCCTTAGGCTATTGTCCGTTTGGCAGTAATACTGAGTACTGAGCAGGCCCCTAGATTTGTAGGAATGTAGGATCTAGACGCAGACGAGAGTATGACTGAGCCAAACAAACAAGGTTGGCACAAATAATTTTATTTGCTGTGATTCAAATTCGCTGCCTATGTGACGACACATCTATTCAGGTGCCTCTACCATGATTCCCTGATGGCTGCCGTCAGCATAACAGTTGAGTGTGGCGCATAGCGGGGGTGCGGTACGACATTCACTGGCATCAACAGACGTCGTAATCAATCAAGCGAGCGCATACGTCAGATGTCACGAGCGTCGTTAGATAAGCACCAATCCGATCCAAATCACGGAATCAAACGTCAGAATTAATGTACAATTAATAGTGAAATACTTCTCCTTACTAGCACACCTAACACGTTCGAGGTTAATATAGTTTAACATAAATTATGACACGTATTTACTTACTTACTTACTTTGGGCCAAATTTATTTGGGTCGATGTTTATCTACGGCTCTCACGAATTTTAGTGCAAAGGTAATAGTGTGTTGTTAGTTTGTTTTGGTGGGGATTAAATTGGTCTTCAGCTGCAACATCTAGAATTCATGGCACTGGCAGAAAATCGAAATCGATCGAAACTGTGTTTTTCCCTAAACCGAACCAAAACCAACCGACTTTGGCCAGCGGGAAACCGTAACAACACTAAATCTAAATCACATTAAACTGAAATAACACAATCAAATTACGGTTGAAGAATGTTAATTTATAGTTCCATACTGGTGTACATTTATTATTGTTATACCTCAGCACAAAATACCTGCAAGCAATTGCGACATGTCGCGTAATGTTAACAAATACAAACTGTTGACCACCGGGCAACAGTTCACCTCAATGTTGCCCACAAAAGCAAGCAACATTGAGGTGTTGAAATGACTTTTGTATAAATGATTTTTGTTTAAATTTTTTGTTATCATTTTGAGGTATAATAAAACAGTGACTGGCATCGTCAATCATCATTAAAAAATTTCTGCCCTCGATTCGTAAAATGTCTACCTTGATCAATAACGAGGCAACATTTTTGGGTTGGTGGTGTGGCTTAGTGGTAACACGTTTGATTCGATTAACAAAGTTACTCTACTCTGGGCTGAGTTAGTACTGCGATGCATGACTGCGTAGCTCCATAGCTCTGAAATGGGCTTTCATTAAGAGCTATAACACCATCACCACCTAACATTTTTCGAATCTCTGGCAAAAAATTGTTTTAATAATGACCTCGATGCCAGTCATTATTTGTATACTTTATGTCAATGCTGTGTCTGCTAACACAGCTGCAGAAAACCAATAATTGTTGTATTTTCCCACATCCAGCTCCAGCCATAAGTCTCACCAGATTTAAAGATCATGCAAATCAGCCACAAAAAAATGTAACCAGCTAGCAAACAGAGACAAAACTTACATTTTTCACTTGAAAAACTACAAAAAAATCAGCTAGTAAGCCAAATATAGGAAAATACAACTACATAATGATACTATAAACATGAATTCAGACAACTGATTGAATCTGGGCACACTGGCACATGACAGTCAGCACTTACCGGAATGTACTCGCTCGAATCTTGCTGCATGCATACGTTCGTACACATACGAGTAAATATACCCAGAATCTTCTCCGCAATGCCACTTTGATTAGTCCGCCTATAGTCATCCTCAGGAGACAGGGATAGATCAACTACCCCCAAGGTATCAAAGCAACCTACAATGGCTGTGAGATGACAGATTCATCGGATTCAATGACAGACTGGGAACACGACCTTTACCGATTGCGTAGTCGGCAAGCATCAGCTGTTGTCAGGCCACGAGTTTACATCATTTAGCCAGCTCATAAACCCAGCAAAACCCCAGCGCTGGCCATTTGCGCTTTCTCTCGCTAGAGCGCTGTCTGGCGGAGACTGACCGACCGAGACTAACAATCACAGAAACAAAAGACAGAGAAACAGAGCATGTTATTAGTGATGCCGGAGAATGTTCATGGAAGGTTTCTTCGCTGTGCAACAGCCAACTGCTTGTACACCTCCAAAACACATCGCAAACCAGACCCATTTCAGCATCATATATTTCCGACAATGTCAGAATTCCATCAATTCCAAAAATACTGATATCACTGGACTGTATGTCACATATATGCCATTTACAATCATTTCTGAGGGTAAATGTAGCACTAAAATACTGAAAGCAAAAAAGTTTTAGCCTCAACTTCTCTTCTTACAATCACAGCAGTCTACAAATTTGTACGTGATTAGCAACTACTGGTACCAGCACACCATACTGTACAACCAGAATAATGAATACAGCTAGATGGCCAATTACTGCAGCTCTACAAGCAAATATTATTATATATTCTATTACATTATTTAAGGTAATACACTGAAAATACCTGGTATATTCTCAGCTCCCAGCATTTCCCCTACCAGAACCTGGTACAAAACATGCATTTATATAACGTCCAGTGCAGCAACAGAGTATATTATGTTGGATTTATAACACAAGCCATACACATTATATAACAAATAAGGATGTGAAATTTAGCTGCACAGAACTGCCATTGTTAAAACTAGAAACTGTAGTGACAGCTGATAAGCCATGCCCTTTAATATTAACTCTACGTGTTTTAAAGACATGCTTAATCAACAAAGCAAGTTTTCCCAGATAAAAAGCTACCTGATCTGGAGCCATTCGGACGCCGTTTTCTGACCAAGTCACGGCACTGGGATCGTCCGCCATTTTGAAACGAACAGCAAAATCGAATCTGAAAAATCTCGAAAACACGGACGCAAACAAACTTTACAACAGTACGTCACAGACAAATACAAATACGCGTAATTTATGCTTATTCAACTTTAGATGAAGTAATATTAGGCAGTATAAAACTCGATAAACGAGTAAACGACAAACACAACAAAAACACACAACCGACGTCACAGACTCTATGTCCATATCATAGATTAGTGTGTGATGAAGAAAAGCTGTGCCAACTGAGTAATCGAAAGTAACTAATGAATACTTGATTGACTTTATAGTTTATACTTTCACTCGATCTTCACTTCATGCCATTAATCATGCTTCATGCCATCCGGCTGCGGCAAACATGACAAATGGTGGTCTGTATGATGCTTTCTAAATTACTTAAAAATTTGCTATTACGACATGAAAACAGTTTTGCACGTATTTCAAAGATACAGCTTTTTCTTAGTTCATATACAATTGACATGTATATTAATTTTTTTCCACAGCTTTTTCTTTTAGTATGTTCATTGCAACTAGTGATTCACTCACTCAGTGAGGTCAAGTAGTTTTTGAGGTCAAATTTTGCTAAGACTAAAGTCCTGACTTTAGACTTATCTACGACTACTTTTTTCTCGAATTTCATTTGTGGTCGTCCATCTTCTTAACGCAACGGTCGCATAACTGCAATAATACGATAGTTATATTAACATTATAGAAGTTTTCCAGGCCTATATTAATTAGATGATGTGAGCAATATTAGTTTGCTTGCAGGGGCGTCATTTAGGGGAGGCTTGGGGGGTCTGCGGACTCCCCCCAAGGATTTATGATTTCAGTTTTTTCTCTGAAAATTGTACCTTTGATTAAACGTGAAACAGCTAAAATGTCA
>Ga0209454_1002333_pt1 | contig 12829 bp, 15 predicted proteins | sample WorMetHERISLAND1_2_FD_187400 | JGI IMG/M metagenome (GOLD analysis project Ga0209454, IMG submission 187400) | Marine gutless worms symbiont microbial communities from Max Planck institute for Marine Microbiology, Germany - Olavius geniculatus... | ecosystem: Host-associated > Annelida >...
GTACCGGCCTATCTGGCTGGGGTTAAGGCGGGGCGCGTTCACCTCTGTCAGGTGGGAGGTAACACTGTGTGATCCCATATGACAAGTGACGCTCCATAGCTCTGAGATGGGATCATTAAGAGCTATATGCACCTTTAACCTTTAACCTTTAAAACCCCCTATTTTGGGGGTTCAAGGTCATTGACGTTGACATTTCTAAGAAGCTCGTTGACAGTGCTTGTTACGATAAGCAGCATGTCTGTGCCTATTTGCAACCATTTTCACGACAGACAAGCAAATAGCGGCAAAATAACATCTTTTTAGGGTGGGTGCCCCTCTTTTGCCCCCTTGTTCGTGGGGACCCCTTTCACCCAGTGACATGAAATTTTGTCTTGAAATACTAGAGATGCTAAGCTATCATATGGTGGAAAACTAAAGTCTCTATCTTAACTGGCCTTGAAACGGTACCGGGTCATGATGGACGGATGGACAGACAAACAGAATTACCATAGCTAATACGCGCTATAGCTAGCTAGCTAGCTCTCGCATGTAAAAATACAGCTCATACTTTGAAACATAACCAGTATGCTAGTAACCCAAAATTTTCCCAATCCGTTCCCAATCGGGACAAAAGTAATGTTGATACCGAATTACCTGATAACTGTCACATGTCACTAATCAGCACTGAATATTTGGGGACAACAGTGCGTGTAATTTTGGGGACTTCTCGTGCACCAAAGAACGTGGCAAAATATACTGCGGCAAAGACCCTTGTGTATGATCATATTTGACACACGTGTTCTTGTAAAACAGGCAAACACAAATGGTACACTAATGCATACAGTGATGCACTACACTACGCTCATGTTTTAAATCACGTCTTAAGCCACAGATTTTTAACTATATTACTCATAACAAGCACCTACATTACCACATTTAAACGACGCTTTATAAATCAAAAGATTGACTGACTGATCGACTGACATCATACCTGTCACTGGTGAGCGAAGGCATTTCATAGTACGCAGCCGAAAGAGGATGTGAAATCTGCGATGAGTGGGAGCTTTCACCATACAATCCACTCATGCCTGCGTCCGAGGCGAAACCGGGATTGTGGCGGAGTCGCAGGGCCGGCAATTCATTGACCGCTGTGACAACTGCCGACGTGGGCATAGCTTCGTCATAAAACACGTCGTCAAGAGAATCCTCGACTGACTGGAACACGGAATCCGTGCTCGGAGTGATGCCAAACGCAGCAGCACTAGCAGGCGTCTCCATCTGACAATATACGCATGAAGTTGCCTTCAACTGACCAATATCAAGTGCTCAGGTATAAATGATGAAAAAAGTAAAGGTGGTGTATAGCTCTTTATCGGAAAACCACCACAGAACTACAAAGTGTCACCTGCCATATGGGATCACACAGTGTTAGCTGACACCCGACACAGGTGAACGCGCCCCGCCTTAACCCCTGCCCGACAGGCAAGTAACTACGTAAATAGCAAAATAAAGAGCAAAAATTAATCCGCAAAGTGCACACAAATTTCTGTGCCTGCATGCAAAGGAGCGGTGATAGAAAATCGCTGAAGTGAAGATTAATGATCTGCCATCTAGTCGTGTCAAATAACAAGCAGTTAAACTGATATCAGCTGACCTCTTGCACGCGATTAATTTGCAGAGGTGCCAAGCTGCGACTGTGTGGCGTAATCGGCTTGTCCTTTCGTGCTGATGTAGACTGCAACAGCCAACGAATGTCAGTGAAGTGCAGTGAAATACAATGAAATCTGCATTTGACAAAATGTATTGTTAAAATATAAAGCACACCTATTTTTAAAAAATCTGAAAAAAAATGCAGTAATAAAATATATACACGTTTATAAAATACAATCCTATCTATTACCAGTAGTGTCACTTCAGTAATGGCTTCAGTATTGGCTAAGCAGCCCACAGTCCTCAACATTATATGTTTGTTACAGCATATTTAGAGATGATAAGAGGTTTGCCTTTTCAACCAAAAAAACCAGATAGTTTATACGTGTATAAAATAAAATAGGAGTCAACTCCAACCAAAACAGATTAACCACTAGAAATCTGGGGCAAAGCCCAACGTGAGTCCACCTGGCACCATAAGTCTGATTGGGGGAAAATTTCAGGGAGGTGAAATTCCCCTGGTAGCAAAGTCACGTGGCTCAAACTCAAATGCATTAGCATATGCAGAACGCCCAATGTCGACTTAGGGTAAGTCAACATGTGCGCCTATGACTTTTTGTTAGTGGACCAAACTTCACCAGATTTTTTTGTTTAATTGCCCTTGATAACGCCCTTTACCGCTTGTTGATATTTCTATGCGTTCCAGAGATATTCACAGTCAAAGTCGAATGTTTTCCTATATCGCACCAAATTTTGGACGTTTTTGCCCTCTAAAATATTAAGGGGGTGATGCCCCCCCAAAAGTTGTACCCGCTAACATGCCAACCTAGAAGCAACTCACGTGGCAAAGTATCATGGTGTTACTTCAACTACTGCCAAAGTTATAGGCACAAACATTTTAAACCAATTTTTACCCCTCTCCTTTGAAAAAAATTGTAACGGGAACCCCCATCCTCGGTGGGGGTGCATATACTGCACTAGTAAGACTTGGTCATTCTCTAGTGCGTGTAAAAATTTTGGGGGCGCAGCGCCCTTTAGGGGACAAAATATGGTATTCCAAAAAAGTTGATTTGGGTTGGTATGATTTCACCACTGAATCTCCGTGATAGGTGAACCGAAGTTCACCAGACTTCTTTCATCCAATGCGAAAAAAATTGTTGTACAAAATGTACTTGTCTGATTTTGAATATCTTCATCCGGTCCGAAGATATTGACCATCGAACTTTGAAGTCATCCGAAATTGGGCCAAATTTTGCATGTTTTTGGCCCCTAAAATTTTTTTGAGGGTCACCCCCAAAATTCTGGACTAACATTATAAAATTCGGCCTAGAACTGATCACCGTGCAAAATTTCATGCCGATCGGTCGACGCATCCCGGAGATCTCACGTTGAAAGAAAAAGCATCTGTAGTGAAAATTAAATCCACTCCACAAGCTATCACTTCCGGGTGGACTAAATATGCACTGTGGCCTAAACATCAAGCTGTATGGACATCCATGAATTTATTCCAATTATCAAAGTCCAAAGACAGAACAAGTGAAAGTAGAGTTACGTACGACGAGAGTTTTGAAGCCGCCGACTGCCATCTGAAGAACCGATTCTCTACCAGACTGCGGAGTTGGCACAACCCGACCAGACCTGCGACTTACGCTCGTTGTCGAGATTCCAGATATCTGCCGACTGACCAGGTCTGGTCTGAACACAGCAATACGGACCTTAGAAGTGTCATGAAAACCTGTGATGAAAAAATACTGTTCTGTTCAAATTGTTCACAGTGTTTGACAAAGATGTGCAGGATTATATGCTGATAACGATAACTTCCGACAGGTGAAGGTCAAAGATCAAATCAAAAACATCCAGACGGCAACTATCAAATCATAACAGCTCAGCTGCAGCGCGAGATATCATACATGCTAAAGCCACAAAAACAATCAAAATCGACTGCGTTCTTCACAAACTTTCAAATGCTATTTTGCACAGACAGAAAAACTTAGAAAATATTTTATCGTGCTCTCTATTGATTATTATTAGTAGGTTTCAACTGGGACTAACATAACGTACACGAGACTAGAAGCAGCTATTTTTAGTCTCAAAGTCTCGCACGAACTGCGTGCCACATCCAGGTATTTTGTGGGATACGTGCAGTGTTGTTGATAGGGCATATCCCGAGAAGTGGCCAAATGTAAGGCCACGATGTGCGCATGACATTGGCGCGCAGGCGACGATGAATTCCATGCTTCTGATTGGCTGAGACAAAACCGCTTCCAATCCCATTAGCTATTTTTGTCCCAGGTTTCAACGACATTTTATCTAGCATTTCTATTTTGCGATTGTTAACTACATTTTATGTGCATTTTATCTGACATTTTATATGTAACACTATATTCATGTATCGTATTGCAATGATAGTACTCGTCTTTATTGTCGCAATCCAGCCTTTTGACTGCAATACTAATAAACGTTTATTTAATTTCATTTCATTTGAAATAGGTCATAAATTAAGAAAGTAATGGCTCACACCATTATTAGACCTGATGCACTGGCCAGGTGGCAGCACCCGGTAAAGGTCTGAGATATCTGATTGCTTATAGTTTTTACACATGACAGCAGGACCTGCCATAGCACGTTTTAGCCATCGCAATTCTGTCTGTAAAGCTTTTCCGTAAATTAACAAGGGGTCACCCTGATTGAGGGTGCTAAAGGAGAAAGGGGTAGAAAAAAATTTTAACATTTTTAGCCAATATAGTCACTGTATCTCAACAATGGTGCGAGATAAAGCCCAGCTAACTATTAATTACTAATAGGAAGTCGTACACGCGCTTTTGATCAGCACTGAAAGCAATGACTTTGGATGACCGTGAACGCCAAAATAAGTTTTATTGAATTTTCATGTGATTTCGGCCTGCAACACGCATTTTAAGAGTAATTACACCAAAATCACTAAAAATAGACAAAGACAATGTTCATGCATATGAAATTTTCAGCATTAAACGTGGTTTTACTACTTTAAATTTTGGCCCTCTGCATTCAAGGAATCCTAAGGCAAACTTAGTGCACTTTCGGCTGCTCAAACGGCAGCTGATGTGCAAAACTAGTTGCGCCCTCTAGTAACAGTCGATGCAAGATACTAGACTTTATTATCATCGTTGTGTCGAATGTCGATTGCTAAGATGGGTGAGCTTAGATTTGGCTCGCAGTGGGCCTTCATACATGCACCGCTGTCATGTGTCTTTCTTGTATTCATATGTTAAAATGATTCCACTACAGTTCACTTAGTTATAAACAAAATGCAACAGAAGACTGCAGAATTGGCGTTACTTGCGTAAAGGATCACGGATGTGTGCAGTGGCTGGACGTTGGTTAAGGACTGGTGCCGTGCCAAGCACCAAAGATGGCGTAAATGCAGTGTCCGGGGTCTCTCCTGTCTGCTTGTACCCTCGACCTACAAGACGACTCGTAGCATGCATGCGCTGCACTCGATCCTGCCATTTTGCCGTCGTGTCATCGTCCCCAACGCCAAAGAAGTTACTTACGTTCGTCTTCAGTCCACTGCCAAACATACAGCAGCAAAATATCAACTAAAACTGTGAACCTCTGAAACGAAGTTCACAAACTACTACTACTCTGAGCTTCTATCAAGAATTAATCCATGTTTGGCCTATCTTCTTAATAAAATGCTTTGCAGATGGCTTTTGCAAGCCAAATGGCCTTCCTGCTGCCCAGCCTATGGCATCAAAGCAATACAATAGCACCACAATTCAAAAGTCATTAAACCCAATATACTATTACCCGACGCGACCAGCTATGGAATGACATGGTACGGCACCGTTGCATGGATCAACCCACCGTTGGGAAGCGGATTCAGTGGAATCATCTTCGATGATTTGGACATGTGTGCCGAATGGACGATTCCCGCTTGCCGAAACAGCTTCTATGGGCAGAACGTCCGGTTGGTTGATGCTGTCCTCCTAATGTGCCAAGGAAACAATGGAAGGATCACGTTGCTGCCGACATGACGCCTCATTCACCAAGGCGCCTTTACCGTGACCCCTTGATGGCGGCCACCAGCATGACAGCTGAGTGCAGCGCATGGCGGGGGTTATGGTGCAACATCACCGGCATCAACCGACGTCGTGACCAATCAAGCGAGCGCGCACATCCAGATGTCTCGAGCGTCATTGGATAAGTGCTGATCCCATCTGACTACATTCGTGGCTGACAGGCTGTCAAACTGTTCAGCTATCAAATTAAAAAAAAAGCATCAAATATGTGCCTTCCTTTGAAATGTTATGTTCTTAACTGCAACTTAATGTTTAGACAGCATTACCATTCTATTTCCTATTTCTTAATCATATTCCCACGTGACTTTGCAATGAACACAGTGCTTTAGTATGTGCAGTTGATTCTGCTAAGACAATATGGCACATTGGAAAAACCGGACACTAAAAGCTCAATAAAAATGATTTTCCATGCAGAAATATACTGAGTGACAAACTTCATGCTGACAATGGTAATAAACATACGCTTTTACTGCTGTCCAGTGACGTCCCGTATTTCTTGGTAAACCATGTTTTTTGTACCTGCATGAAAGACATGACAATGGCACTAATAAAAAATCATTCTGTAAACTTCAGGCTGTGTTAATTACTGGAGCAGAATGTGCCTGCAGAATATGCAGCTAAATCAGATCATTAACCCAAACAAGCAACTATGTGCACCACTGATGACTTGTGCAGCGAGCAAACACATTCACAGAACTAGCTTAATAATACTGGTGTGTAATTCTTTATTGGTTTCAGAGTATCACATTAATAGCAGCAATATTGTAATAAACCGATCATTATGCTATATCATCATTGATCAGATGCACTTATCATCATAGAGAGCTTTGCAATTTTGCATAATTAGTATAACTACTCTCAACATGTAAAGATCCACTTATAATCGACTGCGATATTTTTTTGCAAACACTGCACCGCAACGAATCTCCAAATACACCTGTATCCCCTCAATAAATGTTCTGGCTCATCATTCCGAGAGGTCACCAAAAAACCTGTTTCACATGACGAAACTGTAGTTAATAAATGCTAAACTAAATCTAACACTGACCCTAACACTAACAATATTCGTAACTCTATCCCTTCTAAATGGTGGCCATTTGGAATGGCAGGCTGACGCCCGACAAACATTCACATAAGTATTCAGTAAAGTTAATTCTGTCTCACCGTGATGTCTGTCTCTGTAGCGCAGCTTCTGATGGCAGACAATAAACATCATCGTCACCCTCATTCTCTGGACCAGTTACAACGCACTGAACTGGACGCAGTTCAATGTTTTCACCACTCGGCCCAGTGGCCATCTTGCACACACGTGTTGTATATGATCAGATCTAAGTCAGTCCAGTGTCAGCAAGATAAACTTACAAAGAAAAATACCAGCAGAAGCAGAAACAGTTCATGCAGTTTCTTGGTACACCTGCAAAACACACACCAAGTGATATAAATTTCTGTGAAAAAAAATAACATGTTTGTTGAGTTGTGTTATACTGAGTTCTACACCATGTGAACTAATATACTAATATTGAGCAATGTGGTAGTTTGTGGAATCAGTACAGTTGCACAGTCTTCTTATGCAAATTTCCATATGTACCAAGCATTCCACATATGAAAGGTTAGACTGTGCATAGCTCTTAATGGCAACCCACAACAGAACTACAGACAGCCATATGGGATCACACAGTGTTACCTGCCATCCGACACAGGTGAGTGCTAATTGCCTTAACCCCAACCAAACAGATCGGTACTCGATTTACCTACCCCGGAGAAATGCAAGGCTGAGTTGACCTAGGTGTTGGTTATATATCACGATCCAAGATAGTCTTTCTGTCCATGGACAGTCACCCATCCATAGCGACCTGACCTGGAGTTGAACCAAGAACCTCTCATCATCCTCTAGCCATTACGTCACCAAGCCAGCTAATGGCAGATTGTTGATTAGTCGATTCACACTGTGACAAGGTGTCAGGATGGAGAATTGACCAGCTACTAGGTTATTTTAGACTGTGAAAACTTTGTTAGGTTACCTGGAACTTTTGCTACCATAAACTTTCACTCCCGGGAGTACAAATTCCATGAGCGAAGTAGAAGTTTGCAAGTGCAAAAGTTCCAAAATGAATACGTTTCTTCTTTTTGTCTTTTACATTTTCATCTCCTACACTGCTGTAAGCCATGGTCAGTTGTGGTTCGTTGTGGTCTCGTGGTCCTTTGTGTCCGTTGTGGTGATTAGTCATACCGAACAATGTAAGACATGGAAAATAGACAGCACCTTCTCCAAAGATGTCTTTAAAAAAGTATATATGCTTGCAAATGAAACGAAAGGTAGTACCAATACATCTTCCTTGCTCTATAAAACAGACAGCAGTGTTGTTACCGATGTCCCAATTATATTTCATAATTCCCATAATTCATCACTCGTCCACAGCCGGTAGCATTAAATACCGAAAACAACCAAAAACTACCGAAAACAAGCAACTTTTAGTGCCACAATTGACCGTGTATAGTTCATAGGCTACCGAATCAACGCTGTTCTTCGTATCTGTAAATATTTTACACTAAACATTCTGTAAAACATACAATGTAGCAGCCTCTAAGCACATTCTCAATTCTTTACGTTTATCCTTATCTTAATGTGTTTTCATGACATATTTATGCGTTTACACGACAACCAAACAAGCAGTGTTTACATTTTAACGAGTACACGACACGCCCACAACTTGGCCACACCAACACTACAACCCGCAACCTTTGTCGTTTATAAAAACTAGTACAGAAAATTTAACATTTTATGCAGTTAAACTGCTTAGTCATTTTTTAAAAAAATTATTTTTATTTAATTACCGTGTGCAACATAAACAAAAAATAGTCAGACAGCTGACACATTTTTGGCCAATGACACTCCTGAAAAAATGTGTGCGAGATAGATATGGGTTGTGTTTTTTTAAAGATCTGGCAAGGTCCGGGCAGGTCTGGGCTGCTCCAAGTCGTTTATTGTTTTCGGAACAAGTTTCGCGTTTTTTAATCGTTCTGGAAAAACCCGTGTCGATCCAAAAGCTTTCCGGGTCGAAACTCAAAAGTGCGTAAAGCCGGTGCAGCGCGGGAAAGTGATTGACGTCACACCGTATTTAGTGTTAACCGAATAATTTGAAATAAAGTAATAAACTAATCAAACGCATTGTTTACACGTCTGTTTCGCGCCAGATTATAGAACTTATAATGTAGTTAAGTGCGTGACACAATACTAAAGGATAATGAATAATGCAACCAGTAAAATGCTTCAATTAGTCAGGTAATGTCAGCATAGTCAGTAAATTACATGGATAATGTCATTAATTCGTCCCGTGGTAAAGTCAGCCCCGCTAATAAGTAAGCTGAGCCCATGACACCGGAAAGGTCCAGGTCAAGACCGAAACAAATCACTGCACCTTTCCGGAAAGCCAAAAAAAACACAACCATGAATTCGATGAATTGTTGTTTGTAAACAAATGAGGTCGTTATTTTTGTAGTTCGCATAATCCATTGTGGAAATGGACAACTTGCGAGAACAAGTGATGATCAACCAGTTTGTTCTAGTTGCTGGGTGTCAGGCTGAACGCGCCAAGCAGCTCCTGTCTGCAGCGAAATGGCAGTTTGAGGTGTGTTTTTAACCATTTAAGCCTCGTTGTTTTGTTGTCTTTTGTGTTTTCCGTGATTGCGTAAGTAGCGTGGCGATTTGGTGGTTATTGCTTTATGTCCAATATTCCCGTTTTAGTAATCAGTATCGATTTATAGTGATTGAGGATTAATGCATGTTGTGTTATAGGCAGCGAAAATATGAGTGAAAATATAGTTCATCATTAGCCACACAGTGAACCAAGTTCCAAATGACAGTGTTAAATTCTAGACTATGGGAAATAATTTCTAAAATCCGTATATGGGGATATATGTCACATACGTTAAGCATTGCCAGTGACTCTTGCCCTGAATAAAATGATGGGGCAGCAGTTGATAGCAAATGCTGTGCTGAATTCAAGCTAAAGATTAAAGATAGCATTTTATTTCAGGTTGAATAATTGCCTAAAATTTGCTGCTGGCTTGGGCTGTCGCTTTTCTCCAGACTCTATTAATAACAGACTATATAACCCAAATTGTCGGCTGGGGACAGTTGGGAGTGGAAGGGAAATCCCCCTCTCACGTTTGTTTTTGCTTTTGGCATTTCACGTTCATCGGTTCAACGAGCTATACCACAACTTTATAGAGCGTGATGAATGGAAGAAACTGGTGGTCTGAACTGCATTTGGTTTTGAACAAAAAATGGTGCTGTTTTGATGAATTTGATAAACTTTAGCCATTTGCAATGTATTGCTTGTGTTGACAGACTGCGCTGAGTGTATTTTTTCAAGAGTGTGCTGTGCCACCTAGTTGCTGCTGCAGTGGAAATGCTTCGAGTTGTCACTACAACGTGAGTTCACTCAAGGCTTCAAGCATTCAACAGTCTGTTGCTTACTACTGTATAACGTGGTAGCCACTGAAGCAAGCTGACATTTAAGTCATTCTACAGTAGTGTTGCTAAAAATGTCAACAGACACTAGCAGTGCATTGTTGCCAGCTGTCGAGCTATACAGCCACCTTAATCCTGTGTAGGTCGAATTGTGTCATTTTTCGGTTGTTTGTTCATCCGGCGTGATGATGTCACACTCACAGTAGCAAGAGACTGCTGCTGCTGCTAGTGGCTTGTTTGCAGCGTGCATGTGGTCAGTGCTCCGCATGCAGTTGACTGACTGATTAACTGATATCAACAAGGGGAAAACACATCATTATCACCTATGACTCTTCCCATGTTAGGCAAAAAAATTTGGTGAGCACTTTAGTCCATTATCAGCTTAACCTCATTGCTTGCAACAATTCTGAAAGTGTCCCGACAGCCAGTTAAATGCCTATAGGCTTGTTTACGTACCTCTCAGTTGCACTCCTGCAAAAGCTGTTTCTGGCAGCCCAGACATTACTGTGCTCTGAAATAACACTGAATAAGAAGAGATGCAGCCCTTTCCATTCCACCAATCTCCAACAGATTCCAACTTTCGCTCCTGGAATGCAAGCGAGTTCCCCTCTCTGAACATATGCTGCATCGACGCTACGGCCAGCTCATGGCGTGTTAACTTTTTTGCACGCTGCAATGCACACTGTAAACAAAGCGTAGTAGGTGACGTCATCATTTCGTTTGCACAATATTATTTTTATTGAAATTTATGTAATGCGATGTTTTTATTTCAACTGATCAGTGTATTATTAATTAGCATTACATTTTACACACATTTAGCCAATATTGTTTTTTCATGCGACTTGGCCTTTAACTCTGTGCGATGTGTAATAATTGTCTGTACTGTGATGATTGGTGCGTAGACGTGTGTGCCTCCGGCGAACACTCCGGTGACTCCTCCCAGCTTTCCCGATGCTCTGGCCGCGCTATCCAAACTTTCGACCAGTGATAATGCTTCAAAGCCGGGCCAGTCGTGCGCCTCGGGATCATCCCTGGCTACTGGAAACAATCCGCCACTGTCGAATGGACAGCCCGACACATTTTATACTTCCAGCCCTCTGGAAACAATGAAGTGAAGACTTCAAAGTCATGTTTAATTTCTATAAAAAGAATCATGCCTGATGTGTACACTGCAGCATATACAGAGAGCTGGAATTGTAGTAGTACAGCAGTTTGTACAATGTACAGCATGTCTGTGTTTCTTTTCGGATTTTCCCAAAAGTGTATTTGAATAGTGAAGATTGTGTGAGTACTGGAAAATGCATTTATTGGGTATGTTACTGACAGCATTATAATTCATTTGTCAGTTTTAGATCCTGGTCCCTGGGCTAGTATGCCCCCAGAAAAAGGCATTTTCTTTCTGTCAGGTCTGGCAAGTGCTAGACCATAGTTTTGCTTCAGATAAATCATTGAAAGTGGATTTAAAGGCCCTTAAAAATTCTTGAGTTTAATTTTTGTTATCGTGGCTTTTTGCGCAAATTATCATGGAATTGTTGATCAAGGTCATTACCACCCCCATTACTATCCCAGAAAAATGCAGACTTTTGTTTCCTGAAGGAAGTCCTGTAATCAAATGCGAGAATCATGAAGATGTAACTGACTAGTTAGGACAGAAAATTTTGCAAATTTTACGAGTGTCCGCTGTTACAATTCTCTGTTTATTTTGAATTTGTGACTTGTGTAGTATAGTCATCGTGTATATTTGTAAGCATGGCCACAACTGGATTACGTGTCGTGTACTATTTGTGCAAGTGACAGAATTATCATTTGTTTGCTGCATTCAGTTAGATCAGAGGCGTCATTGCAGTAAATTATTGGGGGGAGTCTCAGTAATCTTTGGGGGGGGCTCTCAGTCTATGTAACGTATTGTTTTTGCAGCAGTAACACTGTTTCAGAGGTACAATTTACAGGGAAAAAATAAAATCATAAATCCTTGGAAAATCCTTGGGTGTCTGTAGACCCCTTCACTCTCCCCCTAAATGACACCCCTGAGTCAAATGTAGTTTTGTGGTTGATTATGGCAGCAGATGTAGCTTTTTTAGTTCTTTGGATTCTTCGCCTGGTGTGTCTAGCACTACAGTGGTTTAGAAGAAATGTTGGCAGAAATTGTTGTGCTAAGTTGCCAGTTCAGAATGCAAATCTGCATCGTGCAGTAAAGTAGCATACTTTCCTCAAGAACTTGACTTGATTTTAGCGAATTAACAGCCATGTGCAGCGGCTTCTATCTCTATACGTGGTGGGTGGAGCTTGCACTCAGTGAAAAATGGGAGGGGGGGTGTTTTGTTAAAGGTGTATGCAAAATTGATATCACCAAAAGAAACACTGTTTTCGCTCGAACTGCACCACAAACCGTTTGGCAGTTGGACTTTACCCGGATTTGGGGGAAAGGTGGGGATGATAGAAGGGATGGGGGGAACTTGAACTACTTTTGGTTTCAGATTTGAGGATAGAAGCCACTGGTCATGTGTGCAAGTTTGCATCATGTGTAATGTATGCTGAGATACTTGCGATGGCTGTAGCAAAACTCTGACGTCTTGGTCTTGCAAAGTGGAAAATGATAAAATGATTTGCATATTTTGTTACTTACAACCAGTGTCCATTGGCATTGAATATGAATGCAAAGAAT
>Ga0209454_1002338_pt1 | contig 12819 bp, 14 predicted proteins | sample WorMetHERISLAND1_2_FD_187400 | JGI IMG/M metagenome (GOLD analysis project Ga0209454, IMG submission 187400) | Marine gutless worms symbiont microbial communities from Max Planck institute for Marine Microbiology, Germany - Olavius geniculatus... | ecosystem: Host-associated > Annelida >...
GAATGAATTGTACTTACGACCAGAATGCATGAAGTCGCTTCAGACTTGTCATGAGAGCAAATGCATCGTCATCATCTGGCTCATCACCCTACAGTTAACATTATAGCCATATGTTTGCATTCATTCAGTCACAATGCTACCATCGCTGCACTTCATGACTGATTTAGCTTTTTGTGTATCTTCTCATAATAACTGAAAATCTCTTTCTCTGCATATCCGCTCACCTGACAGCCTTGCTACTTCTAAATCCCATCTTAAATCTAAGCTTTATGCTTCTGCTTACCATGTCTAGTCACAGACATGCTAGCATCTCGGATTCGATTTTCGATCACTGGCACTATTATAACTGATTGTTGAGCATCATTTACAAGTTCCACGTTTCTGAGCTTGAAAAGACCTTTTAAGTTCAACATGAATCATTGCCGAATGACAAATTCTGATAGCAGTGGACAAACAGTGCACAAGTTGCAGGCTATTTAAAGTCATCATGTTAGCTATCAGACAGTTTTCTAACAGTGATCAGCAGGGAACATAGCCCTAACTGCATAAACTGCCTATGACAGACAATATTACCACACACTACATATACCTAATACTTATAAATAACAAAATAATAACTACAAACAACATACCAGTCATAAAGTAAAACTTTATACGTGTGTTTTCAGTTCACAACTACAAGGTTTTTTTCTGGATAAACTGCTTCATTTCTTGTTTATGTCTTTATTTCTATGAGAACCAACATGCAACGAGTTAAAAGTTTCATATACAATATTGTAATGAGAACATTCATAAACCTCTTCAAAGAAGCTAGTCATAGCATGGCGGTATCGCTCGACCAGCTTGTCAACTAGCGTGTCTCTTGCCGTCAAACAACGAGATCTTATAGACTTGGCATCACCGACAAAATACTCCAACACCTTCGAGCAGTTCTCAAGTACCTATACAACATAAGCAATCATGTTGGCTCAAAACTGACATGATGTGTGGGTGGCCCATCCACCAAGCTGTACCCATGCAACACTAACTTTAAGCCTGATTTTTAAACTGAAATTTGGTATACGAGTTACTCCTGCTGTGCTGAAAGAAACATTCCATTTCTTTATATGTCCCTTTTTGTATGAAACAGGTAAATGGAAAGACAGACATATGCAATGTGCAATATTAGAAGTTTAGAAAACTGCATAATAATAATATTAGCCACGTATTTCAATACACAGAAACTGAGATAATCAACTGCAAACAAGTAACAGGGTTCAGGGTCCCATAGATCTGCCTTGACATTAATCCCGCAATCACTTTTGGGACTGTTTCAGCAATGCTTTACCACTATGATGCATAATGAATCGGCCAATCACTAGTCTGCAACTGCACCCAAGCCTAATAAGACTACCGACTTGTGTTTGACTTTTTATCAACCATCTCAATATCAGTGACCACGATTTCACACAAAATCAGGAAAAGCAAATGACATCAAGTGAACAATGGAACCTCTGAATCAGTGTGCTTCTCCACAATGTTAGTGATGTACTTCAACAGCAAATCCAAATTCTGTTCAACACACATAGGCATCCATAAAGTACATAATGTCCACTTGTTCAACATACTTCAAGTTAAATGGTGTTATTCAAAAACAAAGTTTTGATAATTCCTGAAGCAGAAACGATGACAGCTGTGTCACCTGACATCCAGTCAAATCACCAATCCAAAATAATAATAAACAACCGAATATAAATGGCATCTATACAAAATTACAAATACAAATTACAAATGCATGCTTTCAGATAATACGACACTGCAATTATGTACACAACATAGCAACAATCAAATAGTTATCTAGTGCACAGGTGAAGGTGGCAGGGCATGGATCTGACTGTAATGGATCAAAGAGGCTATTGCAATTCGCAAGCATGGAGACATGTGCATAAACCGTGACACAGGGTCCAGGTACGACAAGCTCCTTCTCCATCATCCAGCTCAATTCCATCAAAATGACACTTCACGAAGAAGAGTCGACATTCATTTCTGAAGAAGGCGTCAGCTGACGTCAAAATGCCAAGTTGTTAACAAAAAGTTTAAAACGTACTTAATTTTCGTACTGTATAATAGCGCACAAATTCATTACAGTTAACGTCAAAATTTTAACGACAGAAATTAAATTCCACATACTTGCTATACGCAAGCAACAAAGATGGTCAGCATGGCAGCTATTTCGACATACAATATATACACAGACCTTTTCCTGACGGCTGGCAACATAGATCTCTAGGTCAAAGTAGATAGGAATCTGCAGCAGATTAGACACCTTTTCTTCATCCACCTCATACTGCAGCAGCCAAAGCAACTCACGAATTTATCTTCATTCACTGAGGCATGAAATAGTACACTGAAAATTAAAGGCAATAATTCAACAAACTCATGGAATAAATGGAAATCATAGTACACTACACTTGTACAAGAATATTGTGGTTGCTGCTGCTACTAGTTCTGTTGATCATCCAGCCATCTTTGTGAACTGACGGAGCATAATTTTTACAAGTCAGATGCAATTACAGTTGTCGACTAACAACACCCAGACACTGAAAAAATACACATATACAACCAGTTTGCATAACTGTATGATTTTCCTGGCATTTTAGCAGATTAGACCAGTTTCAAAAAAAATAAACTTGTGGGAATTGTTGTAGCAGATCTACATGTATTACCTGAAACATGTGATCCTTCCCACAAAAACCAGTGTCAAGATGATTCATTAAACCAGCAAAAATTATTCCGATCTCTTAAACGCCCTACTTGAGAACATTTTAAGAAATTTCACAATCAGCAGAATGCATGACACATACTTTAGCAAGCAGCTGCGGCAACGTGACAATGAAGTGCTCCGTGAGTTTAGCCTTGTCGTCAGAGACCACCCGAGCTTCCTTCGTTGTCGGCCGACGACTTGTAGGGCAGCGCCCGACAGGATATTCACCCGTAGCAGCTTGTTTCACACTGCAGACCATCACCTCAATCAGACTTGTCTCGTGTCTGTCATCTAGCACTGTACACACGACAATCAGCGCCAACTGCAAAGTACTCGGCCAATTTCCGCAAAAATTGTGGTAGACCATAACAAACCATGGCCACACGAAGTCATAAATGGCACACTAGGCAAACCACAAAACATGCAGTGAGTAAATATAACACTATAAAAACAATAATACAACAAGAAAACTGAATGGTCACTATGACTCCATCGACTATTACGCCTCCACAACATGCGACAAAGCCGAAAAGTGCAGTTTGAAACATATTTGACCCCACTGTGATCTTAACCCTTGACCTGTAGACCCCAAAATTTGACGCGTTCATCCTTGCCCCAAAGTCTATTAGTGGTGAAAGTTTGGTCGAGTTCCGTCAACAAATACCCGAGGTATCATACTAACAATGTTTGTCTGGGATGCACGCATGAATGCACGAACACCCTAGAAACATAATCTCTCTGGCAACTACATTGGCCGAGGCATAAATATGCTGTCCTACTGCTAACACAATTTGTCCAATTAACCAGCCAGAGCTGATAAATCATGATCAGACAAATCCTAACCCTCAGCTATGAACTCAAACTAAAAAATGGCACACCACCTGCCCTAACTGACCTCGGGAACAGTTATACCATTATCAGTTTTTCTACACCTTTCACTTTCAAGTTAGCTGGTACGAGACAGACAAACAAATATGAGGGACAGACAGACGGACAAGCAAGACCTGTAATCATGATGAATGAACGGACAAAAAAGCCGTACCCTCCTCAGCAGGTCCAGGCTCCTCCAGTAACAAGTCAGTCATGCATTCCCAGTCTTTCAACATGTCACCGATGTCCCACAAACTGTCGACTAGATATGACCCGTGCTCATGCAGCTACCAGTAACATTAGCAAACAACACATTTGTGTGAAAATATCTTCAAATATGAACATCTAGTGTTATTCGGTATAGCATTCTCCACGATCACGGTATAACAAATGACCGAAAAACTGCCAATTAGGCAGCAGTGACCTATGGCTAAAAAGTCAGTCAAGCCAAAAACTACAGACTGATTCTATCATACAGCAAACAAGTGACAAACAAAGAAGCAGAACGTTTTGCTAGCAGTGTACCTACACCAGCAGAAAAACTTTTCATTTAAAGAACACAAGATGCAACAGACAACTTCCAGATCTCAACAGGTGTAATTTTATCACACACATGTTGATTTACCAAATTTTGCACAGCATTGTTTTAATATCTTGTTTTATTTCAGAGTGAGCAGTTGTGGTCTGGCAATTGTTTTATTAAAGAAATTTTATATTTTTATTGGTTTTAAACACTAAGACACTACATAATCACACGTACTTCACTTTCGATAAAGAACTGAATCAGATCTCGGATCCTTGATGTGTTTTCACTACGTTTCTTTCCCTTCAGCGTCCGCAGATTCTTCGTGGCATCGTCGAGCTCGTGTGCAAACAGTTTGGCATTCAGAAACTCGCCAGCGGCCTGAGCCACGCCGCGATGTGATGAGTAGACCAGCTCATAGACATTCTCACAGTCTTTGTTGGTCAGCACCGATGGGTTGCACCTTCATTGCACACACAAATTCAACCTCATAAACAGTCGAGACAATGGCAGTTGGATCGTATGGTCATGAAAGCCGCCTCCACAATGGCCCCAACACCCTAAAATTTAAATAGCCCTAAACTAGTACGCACAAAGTAAAGCCAACTGTAGGTACATGCTCCAACGCAGGCATCAACTGTCATGACAACAAACTAAAGCCAGATCACATTTACATGCAGTTTGATGAACATGATCCAATAGCTGTGTTCAACATTGACAGGCAATCACCTTCTCCATCAGCTTCACTGTGTCAGCTGGAATCTTCTTTGAAATAATAACAATAAATCGATATCTAAACCTCCGATATGTCTGATTTTCGTTTACACGAACTATGGTACTTTCAAAAAGTCATCCGAGGTTTGTAAGAACGAGTTTGGATTACTGGTGCATCTACTTTAAAGGCACACACACTTCCTGTCACAAAAAAAACAGCATAAATGCACCTACGTTTCGCAATACATTAAAACTGCCACATAAACCATTACCAAAATAATCAAAATCCCGAAGAACAGTAAAACAAAGGCATAAATGGTAAATAAGTATAAATTACTTGAGTATGCTGATGACTAGCTTCACAGCTTGTACTGAGACATCATACTCTTTGTCAAGCGTCATCTCCACAATTCGGTCCTAAAACAGATTTTCAGCAAATCATTGACATTTAATCATGTTCTGTAGCAGTTAGTTCAGTGAAATATTTCGACTATATCAGACAGAAAACAGTGAAACATTACATGTAATGTCAGATCTAACATACATGTGTAAGAGACTCCTTGTTTCCTGAGGTTGTGCGCTGCATAGTGCATAAGAAAAAAACTACAATTTGAGACAACAGAATTTAATAAAAGTAAAAATTTACGTACCACTAAGCTGTGAAAAGTTAACTTGTTTATCAGCATGCAAAATTTCACACCCAATTCCCCTGTTTTATACACTTGCTATTAACTACCTTGAAACGGTTGGTGAACAGTTCCAGCTTGGGTGCAAGTTCTTCGGAGTCATACAGTGGATGCAGACACTTGAGGCAACACAGACGAACCTCACCAATCTGCAGTACAGAAACACAAGTAAGATCACCGACAACCCTTAGCACACATGTACACCACCTAGACAGCACACGAGCCTAGATATTGCTGCAGTCACAACGAACCAAGCCAGATTAAAAATAAAAGGTTACAAATCAACGGACCTTGCTTGGCCAGAAAAATCAATAGTCAGGATTGGGCTAAATTATCAAAAGCCTCACTCTAAGATCAAAATTTTCAAATTATCAAGTTTGCCAAAAAAATACACTTAATTGAAATAAATGGTCATATAACCATTTTAAATGATTATAAATTTGTTGAATAAAGATTAGTCAGCTATGAAATGTTTGACTTTAAGAAATAGCAATAAAAATCCAACAGATTTAATGCCAGGGAAATAGAATGGGCCGAGCCACATAATAGACAAAACAGACAAAGCTGGGCCAAAATGTAATAATTATGACCAATGCCTAAGACTGATACAAACACACAATGTATTTGAATGTGAAACCAATTTGGTACAGTGCCATTGTCACAATATCATTGTCAATCAGGAAATCGTATGCAACCAACTTAGTTATTATTCACAGTCATAAAAGTTAATATTAACAGCACGACACAGACTTGACATACTCTGTCATAAAGTGTCCAGCCAATGTACTTGAGATAGCTGTCATCAAGAAACATTCCTGGATAGTTCTTCATCCAGACGCCGATCTCTGTGGTACAGACTGCACGGATCTCTGCCTGCGAGTCCCTGCCAAATACACACACACACAGCAACATCAAGCACATGCATAAGAAGTTAATTTTTGAAACAGCAATATCTCAAACATTTCTCCATCTATTGCCAAATGTCTTCTAAAAACCGTAAAGTTACCGGTACTCACGACAACAGAAATGTGATCCTATTGTGCTTAACCATATTCCTAATAATAATATCGATAATAGTACTAACTGTAAATTATGATGAAAATGGTAATGACATTGATCACAATGGCAAGGTGATAACCAGAACAACAACAATACTACACTATTTGGATACACAGAATCTAAGAATGCAGAAGCATATCTTTTAGCTTTCCTTTTGCTTACTTCAATGGCTATCCTTCAGGAGTTAGCACTGCTCACTTAACTAGAATCATGAGACTTGAGCGAAACCATAACTTAAAATCATTTACCTGTATCGGTGCACAAACACGCCTTTGAATATGTAAGTCAGCATATGACGAATTTCTTCCTGATTTTCTTCAGCCTATATATGATGACAAACACAATGGCGACACTTGAGCAAGCAGCCATCAAATCCGAAAAATGGCAGCAATTAACAGCAACATATATTCACAAATATCACCTCAATAGACAATAATCATTTATAATTTCTTTCACTGTTACATGATGGTGACTCAACATACTTGCAACTAGCATCTTTAGCAAGCTGCTTACATACAGGTTAAATACAAAAATGAAATAGATTTTTTGATGACAGCCTAATGACTATGAATATCTCCGCCAATGGAATGAAGCGAATTGGAGGAGATTATGAGATTGGTCGCTGTCCGTCATTGTATGTGTGTCCATCTGTCTGTCCGTCTGTGTACACGAATTGGTGGAGATATGCACTCTAACGAGCAACTTCTAGTTCAGCCATGTTTTTAATCTTTAGTCTTTGCAGTGACACCAGTGAAAATCGACTTTGTGACCAAATACCTCTTTTCGTTTCTCAAGCAGGTTTTCCAGTCGATCGGACGCCTGTTTGCCCTTGGCCTTGGAGCGTTCTGAGTCATACTGACGCTGAACATGGTCCAGAGTAACACTGACATTGAGAGCCACATCCACCAGAGCAGTCATCAGCTTCATTGCTGAGTAAACAGCAAACAATGAACACATATGATGATCCATCTGTAGAATGAATGTTTACATCCCGCTCGATACATTCTAGATCATTTTGAGAATGAGTCTTTCCAGGCAATCACTTGCGCTGGTACTATCAGCAAAATTCAGCAGTAAAAACTAAAACAAACCAACACAAAAACCTAACAATAGCAATTAGCAAAGTATCTATATAGTATACACATCCATAATGAATTAATGATATGATATTAACAAAGACAATCTAACAACATAAAGCAATAGACCAGGTTTGGGCACTTTTTTATGTCATGCGGTCAGGAAATGTTTGCATCTACTTTGTTCTATGGCTCCTGTCATCTGCACAGGGCAAATGATGTACTGCTACAGTGCATTAACCAGGCACAACAAGCACTCGAACATTGCAAAATTTTGGCCGTCACTCCAGCAACTGCATATATACAAGTATCATTTCGCCAACCAATTTTCAATCATTGACCCGGTTCCACAAGTCTAACAAAGAAAACCTATGGAGGTAAAAGGCCTATAGCTACAGGTTAAATGCCACAACTATCAGTGTCAAATAACTGCAGACAATTTATCATCTTTTGGAGTTACTTCATGTTAGATCTGGAGTAGACTTGTAGAAATTGGCTTAAGACTTCAATTTTATACAGGCTGAAGGCCTTTCATGCTGACCCTCAATTACTGATGAACATTAGCCAATTAGGATAAGATAAAGTTTAATGAAATGCATGTAAAAACAACAGAAAAATAAAAAAAAACTATTTGCAAAATACCTTTTGTTATTACAAATACAATATCAGTTATGTTTAATAAATGAATGAATAAATGTATATCGCTTATTCAGCAATAATCACTAAAAATATAAAAACATCATTTGATGGTTTTGAAAACTTTTGGGAACACAAGACAGCAAAAGTATTATCTATAGCAAGCAGCTTTGCTAAGCTGAGGCTGACATGTGCACGTAGGCTGCATGCATAAGACACTATAGCAGAACAATGGTCTGGTTGCTTTAATTTCTAGAAGAAGCTATTAAAATAAAGCTGACAAAGTATCTATAACACTGTCACTTCTACAAAAAACTCACATGCCAGCGTGCTGGTGTGTCTGAATGCACGGACTTGTGAGTCAGTGAGACCAGTCAGTAGAGAGATGACATTGTCCATCATGTACTGATCATAGATGATGCTGTACTGACACTGGTGCACCAGGGCATGGATGAAGTCACAGAAGTTCGACTTGAACTTCTTGTACGCAGGACCGGTCATTATCAACGGATAGTCACCACTATCCTACTCACAAGTCACAAGCAATAAATCAGTGATAACTGAAATATTTGGCCAGGATATCTGTAAACACATTATACAGTAAATCAAAATGTAAAAAATGGGGCGGGACTAAAATTTTCAAAACAACAGACCTACAGCAATATCAACAATTCAACATTTAAATTTGCAATTGGCAACAAAATATACTACCCACAATATTTCAGAAACTCTTCAAATTTTCTACTGATTAAACACATAACTCAGCCAATGGACAAAGGCCACATATCTTAGTTACATCAATATACAGTAGGATTAAAACAATTACTGGAACTCAGTCAAACTATATGAATGACTTTGTAAGGCAAACAATAAACTAGTTTTCTTATTGTACAAAAGAACACTAAAAAGTGTATACAACTCAACAGAAAAAGAACATAATATATCATGATCGAGTATTACACCAGTTCAGACACATAGATCAGTTCTTATTAATGTCAAATAACAACATCAGAGATGTGAAATTACTGCACGAAGCACAATGTGCACGTACCTCATCGAACTCTTCTGTCATCTTGCGAATAATGTCCGCATGCTCCATGTTATGGTACATGTTAGGTGTGATGCGGCCACGACAGCCAGAACAATGAATGAAAAACTGGATCAGCTCCAGCAGCGCAGCATCCCGGTCCTGCTTGTATGCCTCAATCCACTCATCTACGACCGTCTAGCAATACGATACAAATCAGACAGATTCAGCAAACATTCAATGGTTAAGTCCAAGACAGACATAGCATGTTATCATTATAGGTCACGTCAAAATGCCTTGTATATTGTGGGCTTAGAAAAGCTACAGCACTCGATATCTTTTGACAGACAATAATGCAACACAGCAGTACATACACAACAATACATTACTATCCCTCGATACCTAGACTCTTATGGCTGTGTAACAAAAATAATCAAATCGGAAAAGCCAACATTTTGAGTTAACCTATAACTTTAACTACAAAATATCAGATCATAAACAAAAAGCAAAAGCACTAACACTTGTACTAACACAAGTAAAAAAATAGCACTATTCAAACACCAGTGTTAACTTTTGGAAATCTTATGAGCATATCATGGCATATATACTACAAAGACAACCAAATTCTGTGACCTATTGAGTCTTAGTCCTCTGACTCAATTCGTTGTAAACTTTCATTGTTTGTTGTTATCCTGGAAACTCTGAAGCCAAAAACACGCCCGTATGCATATGAAAACGATGCAATGCATGCCTCAAGCTCTTGCTGCCAGTGCAGAACAGAGGCACAAAAACAACAGCCCAGTACATTTACAAGTGTATATGTATTGTAGACCTACATTTAATGCTGTCTTTCCTGACTTGACAATCTCGAACAAGCTACCCTCTCCATCGCCCGGGTCAGTGCGAACTTTCTTCCTTGCTGATGCATCTCGTGCTGTTCGACCACCACGCCTGCCACGCTTTCCACCAGTGCTCTGTACAGATTAACAGCACTGAATGCTATAGCTGACAGCAAGAATACAGAATATATATCTGCCTGTAGTACATAAACTATGGAGTCCATAAAACTTTCAGACATAGGCACAATAATAATATCTTGAGCACTTGGAAATCATATGACTGGTTTAAAACTAGATAATATGCTGGCCTAACGCCTAATGCTGACATATTGTGCAGCCACTTGCCTAACTTTTAATCTTTTGAGCTAAACTTGGCACATTGATTATCCCTGTCCAGGCCACTGTTTGTAAATTCTGGCTCTTTTACACACCTTTTTGTTTTCACGTTATGAGCCCATAGAACAGAACCAGACTGGTGGACAGCTAAAATGCGTACCAATATTATAGCCACTAGCACTGAAGCAAAATAATGCAGTAAATCCAGAACATAATCCCTATTCATATTCATTAGATTTCCTTGATCCTGTAAAGAATCTGACATACTTGCAATATTAAAATAACATTCGGAACTGATTCTATTATAATGCAACAAATACATGGTGGACAAAGATTAGAACAACCATGATAACATTTCTAAGCTTACTAAGAGTCAAGCTCTACAATAACATCAATAGCTGCAATATGCTAGGCAACTACTATCAATGACAAACATGATAATCAATACCTGGCATTCACTATTCAACTACAAATAAGAGCAACAGCAAATAAAGTAACAGCATAAAAAATTATAACATTCTGTCAGCACAAAGTTGTGGAAAAAATGTAGATCAGAATACAGTTAGTAAACACTTATTACCACGGTAGTTTCACCAGTAGCAGCAGATTTTGGCGGTCTACCTCTTCCAGCAGATTTGGGTTCCGGAGCCTCAATCTCACCATCAGACTCAGTCAGCTGACTACAACATCATAATTTGCTGCGAAAATTCACTAAGTTACTCAACTCAATTTTACTACTACAAACTATGGATTGCCCATATTAGCATTACATCTGGGTTAGCTGGTAGTCCATCTGTCATTTCTCCTTCAGTTGTTTCAAAACTGTACATTTTCTTGGGAGAATATAAACCACATATTTGTCCAAGACCAATCAGCTATATAATTCCACCTGTACCTCCAGTTGTATCTGTTTTTTATTATAGAGTATTATTGTTATCATTTGCATTTATCTACTTTTCTGCACTTATGGACTCTTGTTATTTTGCATTCACGGACTGTGTTGTTATAAATTAGGGTTGTTAAGACCAACCATTCACTTTGACCAGCTAACCGTCAACAGAAGGACCGGTTAACTGGTTAACCGTGGGCAAGCAAGCAATGCGTTGCTAGGAGAGCAGACAAGACAGACCACGTAATGACACAAAGCGCAAGGCCTGGACAACTTGACAGCATGGGATGGCACGTGTGTGTTGTTAAGGACTGACTGGCAGATGGCCGTGAAAGCGTCAGCCACCGACATGGCCGGGCGGGCGAGCTACAGCGTCCATCCATGTTCATTACACATAGACAGCTAGACAGACAGAAATTCAGTGGCCAGCGGAGAGGGCAAACTATATAGCACTAGCAGCACTAACCTATACTGCTAGGCCTCTAGTGTGTTTGGAACTTGTATGCTAATTACATTGCACTTGACTCTTATGCCCAAATGCACCAGCTATGCACCACATAATGTCGAAGTACTGACATTGAACCAACAATATTGTATCCACAGCTCAGTGTAAATGTGGACCCTGTAGCATTTTGTAACCTGACACCTAACCCTGGATGCAGGGTGAACAACCAACCCTGCCACTCCTGCTGCATGCCTCCCCACTCTTCAGTGGACAGAGAGATAGCTGACTCTGATAACAATATTATAGCAGTGCTTCACTTTTAAGTTCCTATGCAATAATAGTCTGCCGCTCACGTTTTCCAACAGCCTACCTCACCCATTGTATCACTAGTGCCGCCAGTGGGGTGAACACCCTTCACTGTCTGGCACTAATTAGCAACTGATCCACGGTCTCTTCCATTCATTCGAAGCCTTACCTTGACCTTGACCGGGGGTTACAGCACTGCAGACGATTTCAGCTTAGAGTCCTGGCGCAGCTCGTCTATGTCTATTATTGCGGTTAACCAAACTGACACATTCAGGCAAAACCAGTCCAACGGTTAACTGTTAACAACCCTAGTTGTTTCGGTATCATTCTGTTGCACTGAACATTCCATTGCACTGTTATTCAGCTATTCGGTTATCTTTTGCGTGAAATAAACTCATTGCCATTGTCATTGTCAAAACAGACATCAGTAAAGCTTCCCAGTCTGTAAGGTGAAATAAACTCAACTGTATTAGTATGACAGAATATACAAGCCACCTTAGCCCAGGCTAAAACATATTACCTTCACAATGATTATATTTACCGTATGCGGTCAAAAAGTGTTGTTTACCATGCGCAGATCACACACGCATGCCAAAGATGTGTAAGCAAAGAGTTGCTTGGGAGCTTGTATGTTCACATTGCTGTTATTAGTTAATTATGTACAAAAAAC
>Ga0209454_1002345_pt1 | contig 12805 bp, 6 predicted proteins | sample WorMetHERISLAND1_2_FD_187400 | JGI IMG/M metagenome (GOLD analysis project Ga0209454, IMG submission 187400) | Marine gutless worms symbiont microbial communities from Max Planck institute for Marine Microbiology, Germany - Olavius geniculatus... | ecosystem: Host-associated > Annelida >...
ACGACCTCGACGCCAGTCACTATTAGTATAATATTAAACGGGTCTCAATTAGACACCGGGTCTCTAATACCAACTGAAAAGAACGAAAAAACTCTTCAAAGAATACCTAAGTAAATGATGCGCACGAGGAGTACATTAGATTGGTCACAATCTAATAATATTTCTTGTTGTTGTTGACGACGACGGTTTTAATTTCGTTGTTATCGTTAATAATATTTTTGATCTCTTTCTTCGATTACGGAAGAGTTTATTTGCGCTATTGGATATTGTGTGGCAGCTCGTAAAACCAATTCCAGATAGGGCCATATAGGCCTACGTCAAACAGGTCTTCGACAGGCGTTTAAGACTTCTTAACTGTCGCAGACTCGTTTGCGATTAATCATAAACCTGCTCACAAGATGCTTAAAACCGCGTCAAATGGCTCTAAGCAGCTTGTTACTGAATACGATCGAAGTCATGGCATTTGCAGAATATTAGCCTAAGATTTTTTGAATATTTTTATTTGTTTTTTTTTCGTGTAACTACGGCCTAAGACATTGTGTTGACCAGTTTCTATCAACATTACGACGCGCGTTGTATGACTTCACGACAGTAGCCTAAAAGCCCTCCACTGTTTCTGATAAGTAGGCCAGTAGGAAGAACTTGACCAATTCCAGATACTTCCTACTTAGGCCTACTGTGGTCGTCGTCTCAGTTGGCGATCATGTTGCACTCGCTTGGATGACGGTGTTCTCGTTGGCTCTGGGGTCCAGTCACTTCTTCAGGCTAGTGAGGTAGCTTGTTCTCGGTCTACCTGGAACTTTCTTGCCATCGCACTTGCCGGTCATGACTAGCTTTTCTAGTTCTGATTTCCTCATGACGTGCCTGAAAAACTCTGCTTGTCTCTTCCTAGTTGTCTTTAACAGATGTCTCTCGGTACCGGCTCGGTTGAGAACCTTGTTGTTGGTATCGTGCTCTCTCCAAGATCTACTGTGGTAACTGTTTAACTGTATGCATGCTGAAGATTTCTCCCTACTATCAGATACGAAGATTTGTAGGCAAAAATCAAAACTTTATTGCACGATCGTCGCCGTATGCTAGCCGTTGCAGTGCGCGCAGATGCAATGTCCTAAGACTATTATAAACCGATCTGGCTATTACTCGCGACGTATCTTATTACCGGATAACTAGGCCTACGTTAGATGAAGACTCGATACACAATGTCAAATAAATGCTATTTTATTTCTTCTGTCGCAAGTTTGCAACGATATGTTAATACGGACGTCTGTACACGCCAGCAAATGCCTATACGCAAACGCACGCCATAGTAATAATTGCTTTATCGTGATGACATAACGTACAAAAACTTGGCAACTCAGACAGGTCTCTATCTAGCGAACATGCAACACAACAGCATGGTCAAGCATCGACAGTCTACTACTGGAAATAAACACCGATTTACCTATACTCCTCCAGTATATCACACACTACAGACTATAAGAATCCCGCGGAGTCTCTCGTACAGTGTTTAAAACTTGACAGCAAAATAATATTGTCGACGCAAATAGGGTTGACAACACATTTTGGTTGAAAAATGCCAAACGTTACCTATTTTACTGCTAAGTGGCCTCAAAATGCCAATTTTAACGATACCGTTACTGATGAAATGCGTCGTTCAGATTACCGAATACCAAATATGCCCCCACTGTTGTTTACGGCGTTACGCAATTCTTTTTATTGTTTCGACAGTAGTAAGTTTGCTGTTCATAATGTGCCACATTAAATGGGCAAAAATAAAAATTCATAAGATATTTCAAAAGTGGCCGTCATTTTCGACATTGGATATTAGTCGATACTAGCAAAAATACAGCTAAAGCCAAATTAATACCAAATTAATGTCAAATTTGAGTGTTACTGCCTGATTTAAATTCTGTAATGCCAAATGTAAAAAAAATAATGCCAAAAATTTCCAGCTGCCCAGCCAAAAAAAGTTTCATTGCTAAACGCCTTTTTAAAATGCCTAAAATTTGACTTACGCCTATTTGGCATTTTAAAACGTTAGTTGGTAACCGTGGTACACACAGTGTATCAAAATTCGTCAGATATTCGACCGGGTAGTATATTCTCTTCGCATACCAACTTTCGATAATTCGCCAGAATTTCGGCTCATTCTACCAAAGCCATACAGACGACGTTAATGACATCGGGTTTTACAACAGGCAGATATGGAACGACTATGGAAAAAACAACTCCAGAGCAATCTGCGTCGGTGACAACCTCCCTGAGTTCTGACAGAGTTCCCCCCGCTCCACTCTGTACAGTATATGATATTCACGCCGCGAATCTTTGTGCTAAGTTTGGTTCGTTAACAAAAATACAACCAACAATCGATCAGGTCTATATAGCTAGCACGACTAGCGGCTACAGTTCCTAAGCAAGCAACAGCACTGCAGCAAGTCTGAACTATCAGCAAGAGTTTCACACACATCAGACCTATACCGGTTCTTTACCCGTTAGACTTGGCGCCGATACACAGGGTGCGCCAAAACGTTAACCGTCGGTTACCGTCCTGCAGCTCTGGCAGTGTTTTCATACTTTCAGTAGGGCAGTAGCGAACCAGTTTTACGAAAAGCAGTTTCACACTTTCTTTCGCATTCTCCACGTTCACGTTATGTCGATCGCAGTTCAAATCATCACAAGTATCTGGGCGGTCTAAAATAAAAATTCATAAGATATTTCAAAAGTGGCCGGCCAGTGTTTTACGGTTAACAGAAAAAGCAGCACAGAATTGCAAGTCAAAAAATCAAACATACTGCATTGCTAAGTCATAGAAAAAATTAATGCTGCTGCTGCATTTCTCCGACCTTTGTCTTGGAAAATGTTCAAAAGTGACAAAATGGCACCCGTGAAACACTGCAATTACCTGCGAATGCGTACTGCATAATTAATGAAACAAGTCTGCGATGAAATTGCACAACAAAGAAAAACCCGTATCAAAAGTTACCAAAGAAAGCCGAATGGGCGATTAGTTTCTGGTGCAACGCGTATACACGGGTTGCACGGTGATCCGGAAAACTTCAGCATTGACCTGAAAGTCGCTCGGTCACCGAGATCATCAAATAATAACTTATTATTACAGATATATACGGAGACAACAAAACGGCAGGCTAATAATTATCACAAACACTATCACCGGTAGATCTGTATATGTACACATCCTATGCACAGTCAGTATATATACGTTTCATTAGGCCTATACTATCGTAGTTATGTACAGTTTATACGATAACAACTTTCACTATAAAGCTGTGGTCGCAACTACAGCACGACACGCCTAGTACACGACACACATCCAGTGCAACTCAACATAATAATAACATGAAACGAGACAACTTTGCTTTGACAAATAAAAAAACTACTCAGCAATAACTCAATAATTCTTTTAAACGCAACCGCAAACCCACAGTTTTAAGTTACACGGGGCAGAGTTCTGCAGGTATATGAAAGGCTTACGTACGACCTAATCTGACAACTCTGGCAGCTAATAACAAGTCAAATTCAATGCACCTATATTATGTTGAAATGCCTAGAAAATCTGCGTAATTCGTTCAACGTGCATCTACTTCTAGGATCAAGCTAATACTTGAATATGAACGAAGAACATCTACTGAATATCATACAAAACAACGTGAATTGTAAACTCAGAAGTATAACGTCAACAAATAAAACACAGGCAGTCGATCTGCCCTACAAACTAACGGTATATGACCACTTGATGTCGGTTTCTACTGCCAGTGACAAAAAAAACTTCAAATCTAGACTTCACCGAGACTTCTTTCCACGGGTTTCAATGACTGAACAATGACGTTAAACACCGGATGGTAACAACAAGTGACAACAACATTCAACGAGTGAACAAAGTGGAGAGTACTTAGTACCTAGGGCTGAAACCACACCACTCGTCTCTTCACTGGCACATACTCGTAGCACACTCACAGCGCTTAAGTTAAGTATTCATTTTGGACCCATGCGACTTAGTGAGCGGCTGCACACAATAGGCCATTCAACGCCATAGTTATAATTCAACAGACATTACCCAGTACTAGAGAGCTAGAAAATATAGACTTGAAGCCAAGCTGAGCAACACAATGGTTAGACCTAGCTTGTAGTCGGCGCTGAAGCCGCCCGACGCGCTTGAGCCGGCTGGCTGGCACTTAATCTGTCAGCGCCGTAGGTAAACATGCAGGCTACATCGGTGTCACTTTTTTCAGACGTTATTCACGTCCAGTAATCATGAACTTTTGAACTGAAAATTGGCACACCAGTTACCTGTCCTGGGGATTTCATAACAAAGTTTTGGTTATATGCTTTCTTTCGCTTTCGAGTTAAGAGCCCATACGTAATGGGGCTCGTGTATGCACTTCATTGGTGTCTGTGGGGTGGTCTTAAACACTTCAAAGGAGGTGCATGTGCCACTGAAGAGACAGGCTTCATCAAGCAACAACTCGTAGAAACAATCAGTCTGTAGACTGGACGTAGGCTTGCCTGCGTACATGTAATACGCGGCGTTGTTCATTTTAACGATCACATCCAGAGTCAAGTGAATGACAATAACAACAAACAAGTTACAACATCGTCTACACAGCTAGACGGACGCAGATACAGTTAGTTAGCCTGCGTCCGAATACATGGGACCGCGGAATGATTGCAACCGAGATGCTGGAGTAAAATAGAGACGGACGGTATGTGCAGAGAGATAAATGTCTCTCTCTTTATCTCTTTTTCTCTCTGGGCCAGTGACCAAACGACTTCACTTTGCCGACGCAAACAACCCTGCTGAGACCACGCGTGTGTCGGAAGAGCTCCCACACCGCTGAACGAATTTTGATCGTAGTTTGTGGATAGTCAAATATGACGACCCTGCCTGCATACTGACGGTGGATAAGTCTCCCGTGACCATCGTATTCCTAGCAAGAGTTGTGCATAAAGCGACGATCTGTTGATTTAAATCCTGTTCCGTCTGTTTCGACCACGCCCCCTGCGTTGTGCAAAGTAACCCCTCGTCCTCCTGCTGTCTGTCTGTCTGTTCAGTTGTTTTGGTCGTCGCTGGCGGCGTCGCCGGCGGCGTAGTCCTCCTCCTCGTTCGTCTCCTCGAAGGTTGGTGACAGCTGGGGCAGCAGTTCGCCACAGACAGGCTGCCACTGTAGCAGTTCCAAGTCATCGTCGATGGTGAGGCCGGTGGTGGTGGAGAGAGGCGGCGCCGACATCTTGTGTGACGACTGGCGGACGAAGTGACGTCGCATGAGTCGCGGTGGCACGACGGTCGAATGAAAGATGGCTGTCGCCGCAGCACCACCCGGTGTCGTTGTGGTCGGTCCCTCCATGCCGTCCTTTTGTGCCGAGGTCGCCGCGCCGCTCTGAGCCGATGACGCTGATGATGATGATGATGAGACGGCTGAGACGTGCAGCTGCTGCAGCTGCTGGTGTAACGGATGAAGCTCTGTGACTGGCTGCGGCTGCGAAGGAGTGACGCACGCCGGACGCGCCGACTGCAGCAGTTGCTGTAACCTCGTCTGCACGATGTTCTGATGCAGCGACTCGGCCGTTGACTTGGGCGGTGGAAAGACCACGGTCGTACCGCCGGCAGACGGTGGGGTCTGGTCCGGTCCCACGGCGGCGGCGGTCGCTGGAGTTCGTAGCGGGGCAGTACCTCGCGTCGCGTATCCACCGCCCTCCGCGTCGCCGATCTTCTGTGGCTCGTCTTCGACCGGGCTGTCGGCTGACGACGGGTAACTGCGTCGCTTTGTCGCTAGTTTAGGCGGTCGTTCGTCGCTGGCGCCGGAAGTGGTCGGATGTGCTCCGTCTAGTGACAGCTGTCTCATACGACCTCGTGGCGGGGTCTTGCTGGTCGTCGTCTGCTGACGTAGTTCCGTGACGCCGCGAGTCTTGGTCGTGTCTCGCAGTTGCTGGCGGAACGCTACGACGACGCCGTACTGCGCCAACATCGCCCCGTCTGACGCCCGGCGTCCCTCTCTGAAACTCACCGGAGATCGACTCTCTCTGAGCACCAGGTCTGCGCCGGCTGCGCCGCCCGCGCCGCCGTTCTTAGCCGTCGGCTTAGCGGCTCCGTGCTGAAATTTGCTGCTGAACGGCGGAGTCATGGTGACCAGTGGTGTGTCGGCGACGGTCGTGGTTGGACCGGCAGGGCGTGGTGAACTAGCGGCAGTCGTCAGAGGTCGGTCGGCCGGCTGACTGATACTGTCCACGTTACACGACGACAGACTCGACATCAGGTCCGCCTCCACGTTGGAATCGAAGCTCATGAATGGAGAACCTATGCCAGTGCTGATCGACTGTATACTGCTGCTAGCGGCCACCGACGCCGCCGTCGCTATGGACGACGAAGTACCGGAGAGCACACCGCGCGACGCGTCCGTAGCACCTACAACGCCAGCGCCGCTAACAGTGCTATAGATACTAGCAGTACTACACAGATCAGAGTCCAGTTCGACGCCCTCGTCAATGGATGTCGTGATCACCCTGCCGCTAGCGCGTGACGACGGCACGTAGCGTACACCAGCAGGGAACATTTCCTGTAGACAGCCGGTCAGAGCGGCCGTCTCAATGTCCGAGTAGGTCGGCGTGGTTGACCCTGTACCAGTGCTCGATGTGCCGGGACTGGCTGCCGCACCACCTGACGTCACCCCGGGACCTCCAGAGCCCGCCGTGACGCAGTCGGTGGTCTGACTGAACGGACCTCGGCGTGTGCTGGCCAGTACAGGGTGAGGTGTGGCCGAGTTTATCATTGCCTGGTCAGCAATGGAGCTCGGTCGTCGACGTCGTCCGTCTGGACCGCGGCACTCGGCTGCCAGTTGAATGCGATGTTGTCGAAGTTTTTCGAGCAGCAGACAGTAGATGGCCGTGTAGTGGTTGTAAGCGTCCGTCTGCAGCGCCTGCGAACCGCACAGCAATCAACACACTTCATCAGGCACTATGCTTTACGTCGCTTTTCACATTCACTCAGGTCTTTGGAACTTCTGAACAGAAATCAGGAACTTCAGCAGAGTGACTGAAACTTAATTCAGAAACGCTAGGCACGTCGTGTCGTGTCGAACAGATTTATTTCTACTCAAGCCAGAACTGAGTCGCACGAAGTGACCATAGTCCACTGACTTACATAAAATTTTAACCAATGGACGCCCCAAGGTCTGCTAATTACGATTTCTGGCCCCAAAGAAATATCACGGGCTACTTCGACAGCGAAATCACGTTACACCGTATTGACGAAACACATAAGCATGTCTACTGAAAGGTTAGAACCGCTATTTACGTTCTAGGTTTGACAAAGCTAAAGTTACGCTGCTGCAAGAACTAGAACGAAGACGCGGGATTTATCAGCCAAAAATCGAAAAACCACGTTCCAACCTGCACTGACGCATTTTCCACAACAGTATGACACCATCTGCTAGGAACTCTCCTGCTGACTCTTTCTCTCGAAAGCAGCACACACTCTGTGTCTACGTTTAGACGCCAGCTCAAACCTTTTACCGTGGCGCATTCTACTAGCACGCCGAGCGCGTTTGAGGTTACGTACAATAATTACAAGCGGTAAACTTATATCCCGTTTACACGAGGAAGCATACACGAAGCACATAATGTCATAAAGCACACACCGTTACCAAGCCAGCACTAAGAGTGCACGACGTGTGCTCGAGGATTGCTTCAAATTTGCTCTAAGGTTGCTCAAGTGTGCCTCATGTTTGCTTCCTCGCGTAAACGGGGTATTAGTTTAATGCTGACGTATTTACTGACACAGCTGACTGTAAAAAGTAAGGCGGAGACAACGTCGTCGTTTACCTCGATGGTCTTGCACGGTTCAATGCCCAGGGTGTGCATCAGTTTGAGTATCTGTTCATCGTAGTCGCCGCACGACAGAGACGTGATGCTGGCTGATGACGTCACGGGCACCTGTTTCTGCTGCTGCTGCGGCTGCTGCTGTTGCTGTTGGTCAGTGGATGCAGCTTCATCCGCACCCACCTTCATCCAGCGATGCCGCCGGATCTGCTCGATCGTGTACCGCTTCTTGGGCTCCAGCACCAACATGCGCCGTATCAGATGCTCACAGTCTGTCAACAAGCAGTACACCAGTGAGGCCGTGCGGCTGAGTTCACCATTGCCAGCTACAGAGCTCCATCGTCCCACAGATTCGTCACAAAACAACGGGGCATCATTCTGTTAATTTTCAGGATAACAAAACTCGCAATAACACTCACAGCTGGTACTCGTGAACAAATTCTCTACGTATAGTATGTTTGGGATTTTTCGTATTTTTATAATTAACAGACAGATGTCGTTTGCATCGTATTTACGGGATGACCCTCGTAACTATGTGATAGCATGTGATGTGCTACCATCGACGACCGTGTCTTTGCCACTGCCACGCCGGCTATCTGTCTGGAACAAAGGAGCCTCAGCATCTCGCCAATGACCAAATCTTACAACGTTACTTAACTGCACTAAAGTTAATCGGCTCGTTCCTACTCATTGTGTCAACTTTCAAGTCACTACCGGGTACCGTTCTGCAATGAAATAAAATGCACAGACCTACAACTACTGTTTCGAACTCAGCTTTTTCATCATAATTCAGTAGTTGCGATCTGGCAACAGTAGTCTCATACTAGAATGCATGAACAGCGTGGCGAAGCGACCACACTACAGCGCCCAATCAGACAGAAAACTGCGAATAAATTTCCACGAATTATCATGCAAATAAAGCAGAATGTCATCGGCGAGTGTGTATTAACGCGTATTGTGTACTGTATCTACCTGAAGACATGAAGTAAGGAATGCGGAAGCGCCCTGACAAGACTCGATCACGCAAAGCCTGCAAGTTGTGACCATCAAACGGCAACGCGCCGCAGACCAGCACGTATAGCACCACGCCCAGACTCTGTAATCACACCAATATACACCAAACTCATTTGATATTAGGCAGTATCGTGACGAACATGGTAGTAAGGGGAGGGGAAGCCATATGGGGTCACCAATGGTAGTTGGAGTACCGCCGGATACAGCGTTGCTGGGTTTTGTACAGTAACCATTCCATAATCTGTAACAGTTTGGCCGCAATTGGCAATTACAACTTTTGACGGGATTCCGAGCTCAAACTTGCTGTTTCTGTGTGGATGGGGTCCCTGTCTAATAATTAACGCCATGCGATAGTCCCTGCCAAATGTAACAAACATGCAGACAGACGATTGGACGGACAGACCACGCTACAGTAACACATGTAGCAATAGCCGGTATCAGTGACGATAAAAATGTGACGATGCAAAGTCAGAAACAGTGCAGAAACCGCGTCCGAAAGTATTCAAAAAGTCCACTGCACTAAAACTGAAGGGCCCAGGTTAAAGGTTCTACCTCGCTTTATATAGCTTGTTATTAAGTCAACATTAAATTATTATTATACGGCCGACCTAATAGGCCGCATTATGGACCTTACCCGTACGTCCGTCTGTTTTGTCTGCCTGTCCCGTACCGGCTTCTAATGTGAAAGCAAAAAGGTACACCACAACCAAAAATGACGTGAACGTTTGCCCGTGGGGCAAGAACAATCAGTGTGTCATTTTCAGCCCAAAAAACTAAAGCTAAAGTTGGGGGCTACACAGTGCAGTAAGAGAGTACGCGTAGCTAAAAGATGGCCGCATGTTATGTCGGCATCGAGCCGATATCTTTGTTCTTGCTAAAATTGTTACCAGTCTCAATCGTTAAGACAAAAGCAGTAGAAGGAATCAGGAGTGGACATACCCAGACGTCAATGTGGGGACCGAGGTATCGCTTTCCCTCGAACACCTCAGGCGCCGCGTAAGGCGGAGACCCACACCACGTCGCTAGCTCCTCCCCCGTAGTGAAATAGTTGCCAAAACCAAAGTCTACAGCGCACACGCCACAAACACACGATACCTGAGTGACCACTCTAACCTACTGAACGATTCCCTGACGTCCAAACGTCGGCGTGCTTGCCTTTTAAAACCCGAAGCAAAACTCACTGAAACACTTGACTCTACAACCTGCAGAACGAATATCGCTTAAAAGTGCAGTGTTCGACATAACTGATCCCACCATAACCTTGAACTTTGATCTGCTGACCCCAATTATGCGGTATAACTGGGGTCAATAAATCAAAGTTCAAGGTCACGGTAAACTTACGTGCAGTCTTACAACTCAGTTGCCATACCAAAGTTTGAAGGCATTCAACCAAATTTAATGACACGTCTAAAACGATTTTTAAAAATTAGAACACTTGACTACGTAAGTGATCCATAGAATTCTACGCTGCAAAAACATTCAGAACTGCAAATTATTGTCGCTGGTGAATAGTTTCAGTTGACTCATGTTTTGTTAAATGTCATAGCCTATAACAGACCTGCTATTTTGATGTTCATATTAGCATCCAACAAGAGATTCTCTGCCTGAAAGCAAACAACAAACTGTCCAATCAATGCCAACAATCACGAGCAAAATACCAAATTAAAAAAGAATGTTGACTAATTTACGAACTTCACCAATGCAGAAAATAAATTAATGTATTTGATTTAGAGCCGAAGCATAGGATTTTTTTCACAGACAGAGATATCACACAGTACATAGGCCTACAACAATATGTAAAAACAGCATGTAAAAATTGTCATTTCGAATTACAGCCGCATATTGTCAGATAGGTAAAGTTGTACGGAACTGCTCTCTAAGTCACTTACAATCGACAGGTGGGAGCACTAGTCTCGGCGGATGTCACCGCTGTCCGAGCGTTTCTAGCTATTATACTATTATCTCTGTGGTTACTGAGAGAGCGGAGGGGAGGTGACCTTTAAGTCTCTGTGCACAACTCGGCAGCGATGACAGTAGGCGACGGCGTCAATGATCTGACTGAACTTAAGTCGAGCGCTCTTCTCAGTTAACTTGCCGTGCTTCGCGATGTAGTCTACGCACCACCAACAAACAGCAGCTATAGTTAGCCTAGTACATTCACGACTACCATCATACACCATAACACAATATAATGTGCTGCTTGTATTTCTTGCCTGGTAAAACAGCACTAAAGACGACAACGACGACGACAAAAATATTGTTGTTGTGAACAACTCGCGCATTAAACTAATGTCTTCTTTTTACCTATGTTTCTATTAAGTCCGTGTTATTACGCGTCAAATATCAATGTTTGTATTTTTGTATTACTTGCTGCCATGCGCCGCGAATAAAGATTAAAGTACTAAAATACAAGCAAACAAGGTAATACCCCGTTTACACGAGGAAGCACACATGAAGCTAACATGAAGCAAACGTATTCAAAATATACGTGCACGACGTTTAGACGTGTGCTCTAAGTTTGCTTTATGTTTGCTTCATCATGTAAAGGGGGTATAAGTTAGGCAACAATAGGTGAAATCTTCACTTAGAACAACTATTTTTACAGACAGCAGTATGAGTTTTGCTGTGAATCTACTACAAAACTTTCGAACTGCAGCAACCAGTGGCATTCGGTACGATAGCATAATGATCAGGGTAAATCAGATCATACAAATATGAGATAGTCAGAATTTATTTTTGTTCATTATGTAATAAAAAATGATCATTTGCAACGACGACTCTATATGCCTACAATTTGTTACGACACATTCGAGATGAAAACACCATTTTGTGGGATTCAACAAACGAGCGACTCGAGTGACCTTTGAGACACGCTGAAGGTCATCGGCACGTGGGCTGCAGACTGCTTCTCTATCATGCAGTGAAGTGAGCACAGCTGTGCGTCGCTTCGTTTAATTTCAGGCAGTTTTTGTGCGGCAGTTGAGCTAGATTGTGCGTATATAGAACGACACTTGCTGCTATAAACAGCAGCAGCAGCAGTATCTTGCTGACGTCACATCAACGCCGTGATGCTATCTTGGGTCAACTGACCACCGGCTCTGACGCACGACTCAAACTCACAGCCCACGCTCTCCCACGTGACACGCTAGGGATATTACTGCCACGGTGACCCCTTGGGGATAGAGTGACGCTGTGTCGACGACTTTCCCGGCCACCGACCTCTCCGTTCGTCTGGCAGTGCCTCCGGTCAAGTTGTCAACCGTCGCCGACCCCGGGCTTTCGCGGCTGTCGGTCGGCCCACGGACGTGAAACGACCGGCCGGACGACGTGACATCCACCTTCCGTCAGCGTCTCAAAACGAACCTATCTTTTTACGAAATCCTTTCCAGACTATTTCCTGGACTTAACTCCATTTAATTTGTCTCTGGTCAACCTAACAGCAGTTCTTATTACTTAGGCCACATTAAAAATTCTTGCTTTATTGACCGATTGGCTGATAAGCTGTTCACCGGTAGCGATCCATATTCCACAGCCACGCAGAAACAAAGTAACCTGGTAACGTTAACCAGTGCTGCAAATCACAGTCTCACACTTTATATATAGCGACTGGCCAGACGTTTCTCGATATTTTAGTTATAATTTACCCGTACGCAAGTTGAAAATTCTATTTCTTGCCAAAAATCACCCCCTCAGCATTGGTAACAGTTCCGATTGCTGCATGCAGCGAACAGATGCCGCAACAGGTCATCTCACCCTTTCCACAACTTCACATTCCGCGTAATGCAACAATTCCCCCATCAGGTTACGACGATCATCCCGCGTCGCTATTAAGCCGGCAGGAAGCACCGGTCGTAGCGACGAGTTTTCTTACCATCAGAAGCGTGCGTCATCGGCATGACGTCATCAGTGACGTCACTCGTCGTCCGTGGCAACGGGACGCGGCGTCACCCCCTCCTCC
>Ga0209454_1002346_pt1 | contig 12803 bp, 4 predicted proteins | sample WorMetHERISLAND1_2_FD_187400 | JGI IMG/M metagenome (GOLD analysis project Ga0209454, IMG submission 187400) | Marine gutless worms symbiont microbial communities from Max Planck institute for Marine Microbiology, Germany - Olavius geniculatus... | ecosystem: Host-associated > Annelida >...
GGTGTGGAGAGGGGGTGTCCCCTCTCCACAGGGGGAGGGGTCTGAGGAGGGGGCGGTAATGGCGTATTTTCGTGAATTCATTTGTGCTAAATTTTTCTTTTCTGTATGACCAAAACAGTAAAAAAATACACCCGGAATGCGTGGAGTGCCATGGAGATTGACTTGCATGCGATAAAAAGCGTTGTTTATTGTTACTTACGTTTACACAGACGTAGCAAGAAATTAGAGTCAAGGGGCGAACTGGCCCCCAAGGGGCAAAAACTAAGGCCGAAAGCCAAGAGCAGAAGGGGACTTCTTGGGGAGGGGAGGGCCGGTCCGGGGCGCAGCCTTGGAAGCAAACGCTTTTTGGACATGATATCTCCCTAAAATGCATACAGGCGCTCTTTAGTAGGTTTAAATTTTATTTGTTTTACTGCACACATTTATAATTTTAGGCAAAAGAGCGCCTTTTGACATTTTTTGGGAGGAGGGCATGGCTCCTCCCCCTATACGCCTTGACCTCAGCTGCAACTGTCTTTGGAGTCATAACAAAGGGGGGGGGGCGATGGGTCTGTGAGAGTCGCCTCCATGGCTCCAAAATACGGAATCCTGAGAGGTTATTTACGGCGGGTTTTGAAAAATTTGATGACCCTGACCAGTCGTTATTCCGTCGCGTTTTGAACGATGAATGATTGTCATGTTCTGTCAGTTCTAAACCGTTTACTGTCAAACGCAAGACGCAGCGTGTAACAGTTAGCCTACTTACAACGTGCGAGAGCGAAATCGAAGCCGTAACCGATACTCTGTATAGGCCTATCACCTCTCGGCTTATAGATTGCGACTTTTTAATTAGACCTAGATTACTCTTTAAGGTAAGGACCAGCGGCGTCCATCCCCCCTCAGCACTAGGAGCCAACCTTCCCCCAACTCGGATACCCTCCCCTTTCTCTTTTTTCTTTTCTTCTTCCTTTCCTTTTCTTTCCCGTTCTCTTACATTTTCCCTTCCTTTTCTTTTTTCTCTCCTTTTTTTCTTCTGTCTTTCTCTTTCCTTTATTTCCTCTCCCTCCGTTTAGAAGTAAGACCGCTTGAATCCAGCTGCAGGGTCTGAGGGAGCGTTGTAAGCTCCCTCAGTGGGGTCTGGGGCGGAGCCCCAGTCGAAGTCAAATTTGGTGGATTTTAACCTTTAAAATGTGACATATGGTGGCAACAAATTGAATTATTTTCCGTATAATTAACTGATCAAATTTAGTGCAGTTTAAACAATGTAGGCAAACAAGCGTAGGGTGGCACTACAACTTTAAAAGTAGACAAGGCCGTAGCAAGAATTTTTCCTCAGGGGTTTGACCTTTCCCTCTCTGTCCCTTTTCCCTTACCTTTTCCTTTCCCCCCTGCTTTTTTCTTTTCTTCCGCTCTGTCCTTTCTCTTTCTTTTCTTTCTGTTGTGTTAGAAGTATAGGAACCCTGTTTTAATTTTGCGATAACTTCTGTAAGTTACGTATGCACCGATTTTTTTACCATTTTTGTACTGTTACACCAAGAAATTCATAGCGCATAAAAGTAAAAATTATGCTCACCACCTCACCTTTATTCTGTAGGCCTAATCACCCTACCTAGCAAAACACGCACGACTCCTTACATCGATGTCTCATATTTGCTTTAGGCCCATCACGGTTAATAGCCAGTCGGTAACATATAAACAGTTAGGCTACGTTGATGCATAATAAATGCCTAATACTCGACAGCGACTGTCTGATGCTTGGAAACTCTTTTATAAAATAATTAAAATTGGTTTGGACCTCTACTTTTTTCTTTTTGTGAACCCATTATCAAAGAGCAATCGTCCTTCGTCATTCTGCCCATAGATTTAGCCTACCAAGCCATCAGGCCATGTAAAACCACTACAACAGAAAATATTATACATAAACCCAATATTGTTTAATAATGTCGTCACAATGCATTGCTGTGAATATGCAAAGAAGTAGGCCTATAAAATAAGTATCGTTGTTTTGCGTAAACTTAAAACGTTTCACATTGGAAAATATAGCGTCAATTTTGACAGTAATGTGTGTTTTGCTAGGTAGAGTAATAACATAATAAAAGTAAGGTATCCAGCGTAGTTTTAGGCCCCTACTTTTAAGCGATGGATTTTCCAATTTCTGCAACGATACAAATTATGCAAAATACTATAGTAAAATACTTCTGTGCCGAACTGTACTGTATAACACAGTGAAAACAATTGCTGAAGTTAGTGTACATTTGCCATATGCGGTGCGGTGGGATATATAATAATCACATTAGGCTTATTGCAAATTGTCTGCAGAGTGTGCCAGTAAAAAAATTTGACAATCTGTCAATAATTGGCAAAAATATAGATAAAAGTAAAGTGCCACGTTTTTATGGCCTACAGTGTATTTCATGTCGTTGCAAACTGTTAAGTTCGACTGGATATTAAAGCTTTTCACTGATTGTTTGATTGGATAATTATTACATGAAATTATGACAAGTCACAAATCATACTGTTCGATAACAACAGTACGAGTGCGATGTATATTCGACTACGTTAACCAAATGGGCATGCAAGGACTGGCAAGCATACAAGCATACAAGCTTGGCAAGCTACTGTCCTACATCCGATGATCCTATACCAGCAACCGCCGTGTGCTCTTCTTAAAGTGCGCCAAAAACTTGTCCATAGAAATAGCACGTAACAGCTGTTTCGCATGTGTGAGAACGACTATGTTTCTTAAACGCTCGTTTGTCATCGACCGCCTATGATCGGTTAGCAGCTGTTTCACGGTTGAGAATGACCTCTCTGCTTTGGCTGAACCTGCTATTTTGTTTGTAATTACGCAATCATGAGAGATGCTGAGTGGGTGCTGCATGGGGGTGCTAAGGGCTTCTCTTAGTACCAGTGCTGAAAAATCTGAGTAGGGGTGCTGAGCTACGTCTGGCTACGGCCCTGCTGTGAGATAAGCTACCTGTATAATATATGCCTACAGCTTCGCATAGCTGCATGTTGACCTGCAGCATACTGGACCGACCGGACACTAGTGGTCCACATCACAGCAGTGTTGCTGTCCACCATTGTTAACTTGAGTGCATTGTTGTACTATGTCGGCCTTTTTTGTCGGGCAAGCGTCATGCTCTATACTGGATAAAGCTGCGCTAGTACATTAACGGTGCGGTTAGTAGGCCCTGCAATTATTAAGCAGTGTGCATATCGAACAAGATGCAGACCGAAGCATGTTTGTACAATGCCTGTGGAATCTGCATTATTGTTATAATACCAACGGTGGCGTTAGTAAAATAATTAGACGAGGCTAAAAGCGCCGAGATCGACGCGCCGTGCACAGGCGTCGAGGAAAATAGTAAAGAAAAATAGAGGTTAAGATATTCACTCCCAATCCTATAAATTTGCCGTGTCAAAACGCATCGATACAGTCATGGCAGGTTGCATGTGCACGTAGCCTATCTACGGTCTTCGAACCCTACGGGCTCACGGTATGTCTCGGGCATCTCTGCAGCACTTTAGTCTTCCGATCTATCTCTCTTGTAAAATTGCTCTATGCTTCCCCCGCTAGGGGGCTTTGCTAAAATGCTTGCGAGATGAATCGACAGGGCGCTTTTCTCAGACGAGCTGGCAAATTAGGCTTATTATGCGTACGGTCTTCTGCCCGCCGTGGCTGCACTCCGTGAACAGGCTGATGAACAACTGTTCCGCTCTATCAAGTACATACCGCTCATCCTTATTGTCGACTGTTACCACCCGAGCGCAGTACACCGTATTGCACACGTCCCGTCCACATAACTACGAACTTTCCTGTAAAATAAACAACACTGATAAGTGCATTTGTATCTATCGTGTGTTGTACAAAAACAGTTTTAGCTTTTTAGCTCGCTAATTGTTGTGCATTGCGTCTAAGGGACCGCTGAATCTACAGGACCTAAAAAATTTGCCACCATTTTCTGCAACTTTTTCAAACGAAATTACGTGACGTCGTAGGCATGTTTGTCATCGCGCCGAAGTTTTCTAATAGTGCCGTTAAATCCACATAATAAATTAATTACAGTTGTTTTGCATGCTTTGCGAGATAGGAGAAAGCTACCATGCAGCGTATGTCAAACATAACAAACGTCCAAAGGCCTGTTTATCGACACATTACACAATACCTCGTACTGAATTTGTATTGTGTCGTCTAGCGTCTGTCATATTATTATTATGTTATTCCTATGATTGTTGGAAAAATTTTCAGTTATTCTATTTTTACACCAGAATTCGTGTGGTCGTTTTTGCTCTTAGTTACACCGAGATTAATTACCTTAATTAATTACATTAATTTAGCAATAACATTTAGTTTCTGTTGTGCCAAGTAAGAATCCATGCGTGTTCTGCATAACAAACACCCAAAGGTCAAATATCACGTATATACGTAGATGCCAAGAAAACAACGAGATCAAAGTATATAGCCTAAGGTTTCGTAAGACAGACTTCAACAGTTATATTTGTGCAGTATCAGTATGACACCGGGTTTTCCCCCAATGACTCGGTGTCCGGACATAGTCCCCCCCCGGACACAGCCCCCCTAGGACGAAACCCCCTAGGTCACAACCCACCTAGGACAGAACCTCCCACCTACCGGCAATATGTGTTCCAGATAGACTAAAGCTACCATTTTTATCATAATTTACATATTTTTGAGTGTCGAACATGCTGTTATTGCATTGATTTCGTAAAATGGCCTACTACGTTGTAAATTTGTCAATAAATAGTGTTTTACAGTTTGCAGTCTCCGAGTTCTGATATATAGGCCTAATATAAGAAAAAAACCTTAAAACATACATAAAATGTAAGAAACATCCCCAAAAAATATAAACTAGGTACTAAAAGATAATTACTCTGACGAGCACCATCGGAGCACGCGCAATTAGGCCTAGGGCTCTTTACTCAAAGAACACTGGCATCGAGCAAACAGCTCAGTATTGAGTAGTCTACTCATTTTTGCTCCCCCGCCATGGCGGCAAGCAGAATGCACAGGTGATACACCAAAGTGTCGGGATCTCGATAACTTGCCTTGGCTTTTAGTTCACCAGTAATTATCGGCGGCTTAACAACTAGACTCGTAACGTAGGCCTATATGTCAGAAAATGCGGTTAACACATGTTTAGTACTGGTCGAGTAAAGAGGAAGGGGTGGTATATGCTTAGTACAGCAAACATCGGACAAACTGTTAATCTGCACTGTCACTATCCTACTGTCATATTTTGAAAATGATTAACAGCACTTCAATGATAAACGGTCATCAGCGCAATTAACAGCTGATATGGTTTCGTTTTGAAATTAGGCTTATAATACAGTATTTGATTCACAGCAGTCTACTTAACTGTGTCATGTTAAATTATTTTACGTTGCAAAACATATGCTTAGTTTTGATGTTTGGAAATAAACGCAAGTCTTAGTATTGGTAACGATAACAAAGTCTTGATTACATTATGCAGACACGACAGAATGTTGTCTGTTATATGGGGAAAGTTCTGTCCTGGGGGGGTTCTGTCCTAGTCTGTGCCAGGGGGGGTTCCGTCCTACCCCGGCGGAAGAGGGGGGTTTCGTCCTAGGTGGGTTATGTCCGGGGGGGGTTCTGTCCTACTTTCCAATGACTACCAGGTGCTCGCGCGCGTCCGATCGAGGTGGAACACCACCAGTCATTTTCGACAGATCCAGCTTAAGGTCAAAGGTCAAAAGGTTATCAAGTGCATTCGCAAACACGTTACACGAATCCGCGGTGCGCGCCCTAAGATATCTCGAAGTGGAAATTTGCAAGCACACTAATTAGACCCATTTTCGACTTAAGCAATGATCACAAATTAATGAAAATCTTTATTCACTATCACTGGTAGCACAACAAAATAATCAAAGAAAAAACATAAAAGGCACAAGATATTTGACCGACAACCGGTCAAATATCCTGCAGGCTATATGACCGGTCAAATTTTGTCACCGATCAAACGCGCTTGGTCAAATATCTGGCTACTGAGAACAGATTAAATGTCTAAGCTAATACGTTAGTTCGTGCTTATACTTTTTGATTTTTGCCGTTTTACATCAGCGCTTATACAACATTAAATGAATTGCTTGCAGTTTTTTTTATATATAATGGCTATTTGTGGCACGCAGTGCAGACGCCAATCGTTCAATCTCTGAGTCTTTGTTGCGTATTTCATTCACCAGACGGCGTATGTGTGCCTCGTATTGCGCCTGTCGCGACATCTGCGACATAAAAAAAAATATACGAGTTCTTAAATATTTCACACAAAGTCGTTCTCGGCTTGTGTTCATGCAACGCCGGTTTCTACCTGGCGTTCTATGGCGATTTATTGTTACTAGTTATTAGCAGCTATTAACCAAGTCGTTTCGAAAAGCAATTTACGGCCATTGAGCATTAGGCCAAATTTAGTCCTTGAAAATGATTCCTGTAAACGTCTGTTTTCCAGATAAATACTGGAAATCGTACAGTTTCGTCATCCACAGCCGTTAACTGGTACAGACTATTTAAAGAGTGCCCTACCTGCATCGCCTATGACTGCGCAGCTTTTTCTGTATAAGTAAAGTTTATCCGCTATTTCAGAAAATACCCTGCTGCTGCAGTAAATACGTTCTAAATGTTCCGCAAGTTCTGAATTCAATCTTTATGGTAAATTTAATACGCAAGAGTTTAAGTAGGTAGAATTTCTGGTTACACTGACTTAGGATTGAATTAACATGCAAATCCATCTGAAAAATAACGTTTAAAAATTTTGCAGATGCAACCCGCTCCGCGTCATCAAAGGAAGCGGTGGCATATAATGGGATCTAGCTCTAGGCTGGCGCAGCACCATCTCTTTAGTTTTCTTAGTATTAACACTACGGCCCATTCTTGAGTATGACAAAGTTCTGTAGCAAAGTTCTGTAGGTCGCCTTTTATAACGGATGCTGGAGTGGAATAGGTTAAATGGGGTTACGTCACATGGTTTGTAAGGGCAGCCAGATCGTCGTTCTATCACTCTGTATACTATAGTAAAATGATTTCTGCTGTTTTGGATGTGTGACTTGGTCGCCGTTACACAGTAATATAAACTGGTAAGTTCTTTTGTATTTAATATTTGCTGTTTTATTAACAAATTAAATTGTGAATTTGTGAACTAAAAGCAATAATGTGACCAAACCAATCACGTGACCATTCAACTCGCGGTGGATGACTTCCTATAAGTGGTCTATTGTAACCATGCGTCTATCTTGCACCGTTACGGAGATATGGGGCCTCAAAGATTATGGGGCCACGACTTTGACCTTTTGGGGTCACATGACGTCATCGGTCACGTGACCATTCCACTCGGTTTGACTCAGCATATGTGGTTTCCTATTGGTGGTCCATTGTGACCATGCGTCTATCTTGCACCGTTAGGGAGATATAAAGCCTCAAAGTTGCATTTGCCCACGTTAAAGGCCAAAAGTTCACTGCGCATGCGCCGTGTCACGTGACCTGTAGGCAAGGGGTCCAAAATAACCGCATATTTGGAATTCCCTAGGCCACATTGCCTATTCACTATGCAACTTTTGTGGGGCTACGATGACGATTAAGGGTAGTTTGTAGATGAGCATCTCCATTGTTAAGCATTTTCAGTTGTAATTTTTCTGTCCGAAAATGGGCCTAAAATTTTCGGTTTTGGGGGATTTAAAGGAAAAAAATATGAAAGATAAATGTTGAGACTCCCCTAGAAAATCAATCCCACCGAAACTCGTCATCCAGTGCAAAGAATGCGGTGATATTCCCAAAAATGTGTTCTCCAGAGCTTGGCAGGAAAAGTAAAAAAAAAAGAAAAAATAACCCAATTGAACATTATATTTCACCCCTTTGCCTCGCCGACCCTGCTGGGCCGATTTGTACCATTTTTAGCACGTAGGGTCAGATTACCGACGTAATCACCCAAGTCAAATTTTAAGTCGATTGATTCAGGAGTTTGGGGGGCTACGGGTGCCCAAAATCTGGGGTTTCCCATTGACTTTGATAGTCGCCCTTACACCAGTGTTACGCACTACCGTGCTACACTGTGATAAATACAGTGTAAACTTACATCAGTTACATGTATTTGATTCATTGCAAAAATTATGAAAAATAATGATGATTGCTAAAGAGATATAGCTTGAATTGGCTGCCTCAGGTTGCAGTGTAGCCTATATTGCATTCGGACAAGTTCATTTACGGGAAACGACTATTAAGCTCGTAACAACATCATTAAGTTAGCTTCGCGTAACATGAAACCAAGTCGACTTCGTTTTTCCTTGCATGCAAACTTTTTGCATGTCCAAGAGGCGCAACATAAAACCAAATAGACTTGGTTTCGTGTTGCACTCACGTGGATTGGCTATTAGCGAACGCGCAGCAGCGAATCACGTCGACGTGGTGCTGTTTAGCTCGCAACGTCATCGGGCCGTGTGCTTTAGAGCAACAGCGCACCATGTTGCTTTGGTTTGCTGTTGCACGCACAGTAGAAGACAACACGTCGCAGCAACAAAAAACCATTGAAACAAATTGCAAATTTCTCCAAATACACGACAGACAAACGTATTACCATGTTACTGTATGTTAGTACCAATATAGCTGCGTAAATTGACAGTTTTTGATGCATTTAAATGACGCAGCGATTTAAATTTTTATGCAGAATGTTCAAGTGCATTTTTCTCGAAATGCGCTGCAAGTGACTTGGTTCAGTGTTGCAGTCATGGGCTCACATCTCGTCGTCGACTGAGATCACACCGCAATGCCGCATACCTCGTCAGCAGGCGAGATCGTCTTCATCACGTCCAGCTGCACACATAAAAACACATACACGTACCGCATCAGCTGTTAAAACATTTTGAAATTATTAGACTGAAAGAATACAGGTTAACAGCGACATGTTAATCTGCTGTGCTTGTTGTCGATCAGCTGCAAATGTCGACTACAAAAACGTCTGCAGTTACCCACACGCCGATCAGGCACGCTAAGGAAAAAAGAAAAGAAATTTCCAGGGTTCTAAAATTTGAAAAAAAGTGTAAGCCGATTTTTTATGTTCAAGTAGTTGCGACAAATTCTACCTAATAATGGTAATAATTTCGGACACATTATATTCTTTATTCAACTTACGCCTCCTGACATATTTGTAGTGTTAAAGTGTTAAAGTAATGTTGAAATTATCCAACGTTGCTGAAGTCTAATATGGTTATGCTTACTGAGTACTGACAGTTTTACTGACTGTTTCGATGTTATTATTATTAATTAAGTTTAGTTAAGATTTATTTTTTTTTGTTTAACTGTGCTACCATTGTATTATGGTGAATAAAGTTGTATATATACTATAAAGCGACTAAATTAAAGCTAAACTTGCCAGAGCTGAGATACGACTGCCGCAAAAGCTTGAGCGGGCGACCACCAATTCTAGCCTTAGCAGTTTCTGTTCACACATTGTCTTGGTCTATCTTCAGCCATTTCATCGCAATTTACCCTTGAAGTGTGCATCGCAGCCGAAAATCGCCAAAAAAATTACTAACACCCACTAACACTTTTTATTTTAAAGGTTCAAGGTCGTTTTAAGTCATCGAGGTAGATACCTCAAAAAAGCTCGCCTCCAGTGCTTGTAATTGTAATTAATTGTAAGCAGCATGCCTATGCTTATCTGCAACTGTTTTCACGCTAGCCGAGCCAATATCGGTGAAATAACCAATTTTAGAAGGTACCCCTCTTTGACGCTCGCGTGCACAGCCTCCTTAAACCTAGGGGGTCGGGACGTAAACTACTAGTCTAAAGTCTATGTTTAATGCTCAGCATTCCATAAGCAGGTTGTCTTGGTTTATCTGCAGCCATTTCGTCGCAAATCACACTTTAACGCTGCAGCCAAAAAATGCGAAAAATTCGCTTAAAAACTCCTTTTTGAGAGGTTTAAGGTCGTTTGAGGTAATTGACGTTAATAAAACTAAAAAGCCCGTCAGCAATGCTTGTTATGCTAAACAGCATGTCTACCTATCTGCAAAATAACGTTTTTTCTAGGGGTTACCCTTCTTTGACGCCTTCGTTCGAGGGGAATCCCCTCATCCAGAAGCACGAAATTTTGTCGCAAAAAACTAGAGTCCTTGCGGTAGCAAAGTGAAAATTTCCATATCTTAGCTTGCACCGTTTTGATAGGGCTCAAGTGTGCGTCAGACGGACGGTCAGACAGACAGACGGAGAGACAAACATTTCGACTACGGCTAGGACGCGCGAACTATTACATACTGTCGCGCGTAAAAACCATCGGACAGTTGGCATTAAGCAAAACTGTATTGGCTATATAAAATTTTAATACATCTTGGTTAAAATTAGCGAATTTGTCATACACCAAAATATTTCAGCGCCCGCGGCTAGATTACATAATCAAATTCTGTGGCAATTGCTTTTCAATGTCACATGTTTTAAGGCATGTTATAAGCGCAATCGAAATTTAACCTAAAATGCCACTCACGCTTGGTCATCCAACGTTAAATATTTTGAATTCAGTGAAAGCTGACGAAAGACGGTTGAGTGTTGGCTGTTTGCAGTGAATTGTCTAGTGTGTTGACAGTTTGCAATAGACATTGCAGCCAAAGCAAAGCGCTGTGCATTTTACTGAAAAAAACGGCTAAACTGTATAATAACAGTTCAACTGTAAACAACTAAACTAGATAAACCACACATATATGCACGCTTGTGAAAAATGTTAATTTCACCTGTTAGTGCCACATTTACACAAAACAAACAAATAAGAAAGCGACAGTCGCAGAAAGAGTAAACGATGAAATGGCTATAATGACCAGCTTGACCGGTTGTTTGTTGTGACAATTCAAGCTGTTGCAGGTTTCTCATTACTGTTGCTAAGATATCGTTTGCCTGCTGCAACCGCTGCTGCATGCTAGAGATGTCTGGCTGCTCTTCACCTACAACACATTTTCACTGACTTGCACACCTACAACCGTCACTTTCGATTTTCAGGCATAGTCACAAAACTGTCGTCTTTAGTCCTTCGTATCAAGACCTAGGCCTAATCATTTCGGTGTCTAGCTTTTTTCGCCCTTTTCCGGTTCGCCCCCTGGCTTGTTCGCCCCCTGGCTCGTTCGCCCCTTGGCTTTTTCGCCCCCTCACCTTGGACGTTTCGCCCCTGTTGAATACCGGTAATTTGACATTGAGGTTTATACGTAATAATTGCCTTTAGGCCTAGACAGTTTATGCATGATGATGAGAATAAACGATTGTATAAATGTTTAATGTTGTGTTCAATTCTGAAATAAAATCATTATAGGCCTATACCTGTATTTAATTATACAGAGTTTTAGTGCGCTTAGAATGTTTGCAATGATGTCTGTCGCTGTCTATAGATCTAGGCGTTCGTCAAGCGGTTATTAGGCCTAGACCCAAGTATACATGTAAGAATTCATTTTCAAAGAAAGCTTGACGTTGACACATTAGCCGAATCTTAAGCGTTTTAGGTCAGTGGCGTATTTAGGATTTGGCAAATGGCGCCATGGTGAGCGCGCAGAGCGCGAACCTATAACAAGGGTCTGGGGACGGAGCCCCCACCGGGGTCCAAGGCAAAGCCCCTGGTCGGGGGGTCAGGAGGGCATTTTGTTTTCGAACGTTCAACGGAAGCCGTAAATTCGCCCATTTTTCTGAAATTTAGACACACAGATAATCACAGATATTTGCGTTGTTTTAGCCAAAATAGAGTTTAGCAAATTACCGGTATTCAACAGGAGCGAAACGTCCAAGGTGAGGGGGCGAACGAGCCAGGAGGCGAACAAGCCAGGGGGCGAAACGGCAAAAGGGCGAAAAAGCCATAATTCATCATTTCATATTTCATTGACGTGATTTCTATATTAGCTTAATGTTTATTGGTTAGACCTACAATAGAAACTTGGCGAGAAAGGTAAGCCTTATTCATTCACTGAAAAACCGTCCTTTTAAAAAAGCCAAGAACAAAGCTTTCTGTAGGCTTACAAACCGGAACAAGCAGAAGTTAGCGACTTACGCTGGTCGCCTCGGTGGAGGGCGCGGGCCTCCGCTGCCGCCGAAACTGTCGTCACCACATCCCAGTTGATTCTATCTTGTTTTTCGTCGAAATCATGACGAATGTATTCCTGAGAAAAATACGCCTTGATGTCATTTGGACTGCATACTCTTGCTCCGCCTGTCAGGGCCTTTAGTAGCTTTTCGCCCTCCTTTTCGAGAGCTTTGGTGAGCCGAGTTTCCGTGTTACCATATCGACCGCCGGCGGCACTCAGCAGAAAATCCTTCAATTGTATGCCAAACTCCTGGCGCGAACTTTCATCGCCGTGGCTGAGACGGAAGTCCAACATTATGTCGTCTTCTATACACGTCGTTGGAAAATAAAATTAGACGCACGAGCCTACGAGAAAAAAGCAATGTTTTAATCATCATCATCATCATCATATTTGTTTAATACATTAACTTGACAAAACGCAAGCATGTGCACAATGTAGACCTGACATACAGTAAATATAGAGTTTAAAAAAAAGTCCACAAAACTATGTATAAATGTTGCAGAAACAAGCATGTCAATTGAACAACAGCACAACAGCAACAAAATTGGAATGTGTGACTGCCTAAAATCTAGTAGGCCTAACTGGTAAAAATATGATAAAAGTCATAGGCCTAAAAACGACGTTTAAAACTTAATAACTGTGTTTATATAGCATACGAATGACAAAATTACAGTCAGATAAATATGTGCCATGCTCGGGAAGCGAAAGTGTGTGCATACGACGCCTAAGATTATAGTGCT
>Ga0209454_1002348_pt1 | contig 12799 bp, 5 predicted proteins | sample WorMetHERISLAND1_2_FD_187400 | JGI IMG/M metagenome (GOLD analysis project Ga0209454, IMG submission 187400) | Marine gutless worms symbiont microbial communities from Max Planck institute for Marine Microbiology, Germany - Olavius geniculatus... | ecosystem: Host-associated > Annelida >...
AGTTATATATTTCTTACTTTATATTGATTGACTTGTCAGTTAAATTGTTTCTTTGAAAAAGAGGTAGGAGTTTACGGAGTTACGGAGTTCATGCTCTTTCAACTGCAGGGAGATGAAGGCGACGGTCTTGTGACATTGCACCCGTTTCGTCCACCTAGCGGCACGGAATAGGCATGACGCTGGACGTAGGCTTATACGTAGCCGTAGAATGAACAATCATTCCTGTAGTACACACGCACGCAACCTGTCAGTTTCCGCGGAACCACTGCCACTCTTCGTTTTGCGCTCGTTCGTCTTTTCTACAGAAAGAAGCAAACCCCGTTTTGTGCGACGCTAACTTCGTAGACAGAGCACAGTGACAGCAGCGGTTCGTGTTGCCTGGCTGGCTGGCTGGATGAATGGGAAAAAGTAACGCTCACAGCCACAAGACGTCTTCTCTTCTGTTCGTCGTAACAAACCAACTCAAACCGATTCTACCCCTTCCACTGGGACTCCGCGCTTTTGCCTCTCGTTCCCATGGAAACCACTTGGGCGAGGAATAACGCATTTAGGCGGCCGTGAGATTGCGAACAAGCGAGCACCCGCTCGAGACTCGTCTACGTGTTGGCGTTGTTCGAACATTGCGTTAGGCCCAATTACCGGTCGTCCGACCGCCGCAGGAATAATGTCATTTCTGACGCCACAATCGACAGCGTACCGTCCGCCAAACTGCCAATCAGCTCTTTTTACTGCCGTCTCTCTTAGGCCTCCCTGCTATGCACCAAACAGTCGCTTTTTCCGATTCTATAAAGGCGAAAAAAATCCCAAAGACAAAAAAAGACATGAAAGATTTCACATCTCTTCAAAGCACTAAGCCAGATGTTTTTCGATCAGAGCTTCCCTCCGTCTGACGCGATCGTCAGACTTTGCATACATCTAAACCAAAGAAATCAGCCCACAGAGAACTGATAAGAAGACGACTTCAATGACGTCCGTGACTTAGTCGACAACGTAGCGTAGCATTATTGGCATTATATTATTGGTCACATATTGGTCTTTTTTGATCTCCAACACAAAAGTCGTTCTGTAATCTATCGCGAGTAACTCGCTTATCAAAGACTGAGCAAAAAATATGTCTTATTGCTGTAATGTACTATACCATGAAAAAGATCAAACATAGCAGCTCTTGACTTCAACTATACACCGACGTGTCCGAATAAACCGTGGACTTAGACCAGGACAATCAATGGTCAAAATATTTTACACTGCACTCTTGCTGAGGTAACTTCGTCAGAAGAAATTCGGCATAAGAAGCGCAAGATGGTGACGCTACGAGGTTTAAACACAGTGCGCGACTGTTATACTAACAGACGAACGGTCTCTCGGAATATAGCGCGCCTGCGTAGCAACGGGCGGTATAGCCTAAAACCGACTGTCACGCTGCGAGCTTACATCACTTCCACTATTCCAGCACGCATCTACCAGTAGATCTCTACATTCTCGTAGACTCTGGTCACCACTATTTGTTGATCAAGTCTCCGATGGCTTCAGTGTGACGAGCGGCAAAGGGCGGCTGTTGGAATAGTTGTCTTACGATACGACCAGCCTCCCTCCGTTCAGCATCAGCAGCCGAATCCCGCATGCAGCTACTGCTTGCGCACGGTGCTTATTACTCATTACCAATAATTGCCAGATCGCGTTTTACCGTCCATCAATTCACGCGGCCGTAAAGTATCGCTGGGCGTTAAATCGGTGTTAACGACGGCGACGACGACGACGAGTATATATTGCTCGGAGCGCTGTCGGAGCGAACTAATCGGAGTAGCCTCTTTACTGCTCCGCCTCCACTCCAACGGCAATTTGTCAAAAGAAGCCATCTGCATGCAGCGGACTATATGCATCGGAGCGATAGGTCGTCTGTGATCTGCAGCACAGTTTGACATGTCTGTGTATGATTTTGTTCGTTCGCCTCCAGCAAGACAGGACCTAGTTTCTTGTAGTCTTTCAGCAATATTTGTGCAGACAAACAACTCTGACTTCTAACAGTGGCGTCAACATTATGCTAGTCTAGCTACGATAGCCACGCGCCACGTCACCAAATTCACGAATCCGTACAGCGCTGATTAGCGCGTTAATCCTTATTCGCTGTCAACTGGCGACTCCCCCACTGAACTATCATCAGATATTTTTATTTGATTATTAAAAACAAGTTATATTTTCCGTTAGTGTTTCCAACTTTTCACCAAATAGGCTATCTTACACTTCTTACAATTGGTATTACAATCATAATGAAAAATATGACAGCAGTGCTGTCGCAAGTAGGCTGTGCAATAAGCCTGGGATAAAACAGTGAAAAAGTAAAATACATATTATGGTATGCTTACGCGTATATGACTTAGAAGCAAAAGCAAAGCATTCTATAACCACTGCCTTCCTTCGTATTCTACGTGGCCTGGCCTGTCTCGTTGATTCTCTTCAAAACAGCAGAAAGTTCAACTTTATATTACGTTCATCAAAACAAACTTTTCAGCAATATTAACATCTAACACTCGGCTGGCTAACTCTACTCTAAATAACCCACTGACTTATCTCCAATGAACGTCTACTGTAGTTAATGCACCGATTTGCATCTATTTTGTCCTGCATCGTACGTCAGACTCCGTGTACGGCGTTTCCGGCTCGACAGGAAATCGGCGACATTATTTCTTCGTTCCCGTAGGCCTGGTAGTTGTCAGGTAATCTGCGGCACATCGATACGCAACGCTCCAATTATCAAACTTGCAGGGATGTCCCCCTCTCTCTTGTCTCTTCCCATTAACCGGCGACGGAGCATTTATAAACCATTTCACAACTCGCTACTGTCGACTGCATAATACGTGACCAACGAATTTCGACGATAAGTGATCGCCATTATGTATGACGTGTGCGTAATCGATGACAGAATACCGTCCGTCACTCGCAATGTCTACGAGAAGTGAAACTGCGACAAATAGTTTATTATGCAACGTCGCTTCTGCGGCATTATGATGATAATATAGGCCTACTGCAATGATAAGAGAAGCGTTGTCAAGTTTACAGGTTTTTCGGATGAGCCTGTTATATCGTCTTGGCTGGTTATCGACTGGTGGTGGTGGTGGGATAGATATCCGCGTGGACTGACAATCTCAGTAGCAAGACCAGCCGGTGGTGACGACATGGTCGATGTATAGGCTACGGGCGCAGCAAGCGCTTAAATACGTGACTGTCAGCCGCCGCGGCCACTATAAACGGGCAATTTGCTTGCAAATAACGACTTGACGGCAACGTCGACCACCGCTGTCGTTAAAAGTATAACGTTATGGGAACTGCTGTTGATTTCGAGAACGTGATGACCACGGACGCCTGCAGTAGGTGGATCAGAGCGTCAGATTGTCAAAAGAAGTATTGCAGTGGCAACGCTGGCTGTTTGGCAATCGGCGTCGTCGCATCGAACTCGAGCCTCTACTTTTTATCACAAACCCCTGATTGCCTCATTTCGTAAATAGTTTCACGAAATGCTTATATTGCATGTGCCCAGCGAAAAAAAACTATCTACTGGGAAAGAGACGTTGTCCTTGAACCAGTTGACTGAAAATGCCGGACGTGAAATTGCAGAAAATAACGTTGACGTACCAAGTAACAGGGCGTAAAATGCAGGACATGAAAATGCAATTTCATATAACTCCATCAGTATAACACAAGCAATCCAGAACAAGTGCAAAAGCGCAAACGCAGGCAGATGCATTACGTGAAATCTAAAATCTCCGGTTTTTGACAATTAATAAATTTTCGACTTTTAAAATTGTTTTAGTCACTTAAAAATGTCACCGCAACTAATCAAGCGAGGCACGAATATTTATAAGCGTAAATGCACCATAAGCTGCTTAACGTGCAAATTGGCAAATTGGAATTTAAACAGCGCTCCCCACTGCAGACTCCCTAGCTGGACTGAGGGCCCTCAGTTTGCTGTTAAACAAATGAAAAGAGAAGAGAGACAGAGTGCCGCAGCGTCACGTGGTTGGAAAGGACATGCCAGTCGGCAGAACGTCGAACGACAGACGTGCGAGCGTGGGTGTAGCAACGCATTAGCACGTGATCAACAGATTCGTGGTTCAACTACAGCGACTGCGTGTGACAACGCGTTGCATCTGACAGCACAGCAACGGTGACCCTGACAAACGGGCACCGCGATCCAGCCGATATTTATCAACTAATCACAGCACACTTCTCGGTTTCCTGCTCGGATGCTGAAAAAACCGACGCTGATAAATTCCACGTGATTTCTGACCGGGTATAGTGGTATACAGTATATCTGACCCTGACATATAGAGCGGAATAGGAAAGGATCGACAAAACCTTTAGACCAATGGGAACCCAAGTTTAAGATTCTTCACTGTTTAATTTTACGGAATACAACTTTTCGTTAACTGTATAAACAGCTTTATTAACTGGTACGAATAAGTAATTAGTTTAAAGGATTAAACAAAACATATTAAACAAGAATAAGAGCTTAAGACTGGCGAGCGCCCCCTTATTCTAATACTCGAAAGGTTAATTCACACTCGCTGAATTGTGTGATATAAACATGTTTAACAAATTTTTACAAAATATCGATAGATTCTTTGTCTCGCGAATTTTATTTGGTTAGCTATGACGGTAGTTTGCATTTTCCGAGATGTCTTTAGTAACACTTCGATTTGCATAAATTAACCCATTCAGTTCCAGCTTCCTATATATAGGACACCTACTTTGAAGATAAATGATCACATAATACGGCAGTTAATGGTTAACTGCCAGATAAAGTATCTAAAATGGACTTTTGCTACGTCGTTTGCTGTAATAAAACTAGGATGATGCAAGTAGAAAATGATTAAAACAGTTTTATGATTAAGTATAGATATTTCGACACATTGCAAAACAAACGAGCGGACGGACTGACAGAATTATTGCTAGATGCACTGGTGTTGTGCAGTGAGAAAAAAAAACTAGGACAGTTCCAGAAATTGCTAAACAAACTGCATGCTTTACAAAACTGCTATCCATAAAATCTCTATCTGAAAAACTGTTGATCATCTGTGAAATATTTGCTGTTGTAATATATATTTTGTGAGTCAAAAAAATCGTGCGGTAGGCTACTGATATCGCCAAACATTGTCCAATTATTTTACTGGCAGACTCAACAGTAGATTGGCAATAAAACACATCTTTTTCGTCCTGTGCTATACTGATATTCAAAAACTGCACCGACCCATGACACGGTTAGTGTTCACTGCTGAGTATGCAAGTAAGAAAGTAAGTAGCAAATTGTAAAATCAGTCGCTGTAATGGCAAAGATAAAGACGACAGTATTATGATAGATGGTGTCTCCTGATCCACGGTAACATTAGGTAGGAAGAAGCATCCGTTACGACACGAGCATCTTTTGCGTTCTGTTTATCCGTCTTATAGTCTAATCTAGAAATCGTAGGGACGATCGCGTATCGTATCGGCCATTATGGTCGCATATTGTCCGGCGAGCGATCGAACGTGGCGAGGTCAGGCAGGCCACGGTGTGGAGTGTAGACACGCTCGCTGGGCATGCGAAGCGAGACGTCCCCGAGGACTGAGACATCTACCGGTCGATCGCGGCTTGACGGTGTGTCGTCGCAGTCGGATGGCGGAAAGAATATGAGTACTGCAAGTTGTCAGGGCATGGCGCGTAAGGTGACGTAACGCATTGCTGCCGTTCGTGCGTCGGCATTACTTGGGCGCGATCATAACGCAATCTGCATCTAGACTAGACCCGTCCGCGTCACCGTCCGTCATATTTCTCTCATCAGTCACTGTCGATAAGTCCTCCGCATCGCTCGCTCGCAGTGTCTGTATATTATGACTCTCTCTCGAGAAAATTCGATTCGATTCCAGCCCGCCAGTCACGCCTACAGACGGACCTAACAACGTGCTAACGGCGACGCTACGTTTCCCTTCCGCAGTGGCGTCGGCTTTCTGAATTAATTCGGGTCGCCCACGCTGTAATTACTACAAAGTAAAGGACCATTATGTTTTATCGATTTTTAGTGCCACCGACAAAGAACGATGTTATTTTGACAGAGTCTGTCCGTTTGTTTAGTTGAATGTGGTAACTGATTGGATTTTCTTGGCGATAAGATTCTCGTGTATTCTGGATCAAGGATTTTTTATCACTAGAAAGTAAGGCAAAAACTGTGAAATAAATTGTACAGATTATACGTATAGAGTTGTGTTTATCAAATGGGAAATCAGTCAAAACACATTTTCCAAACAGTATTTGCCACTCGCCATCTTAGAATACGAAAATTTTTCAAGTGACATCTCTAGACGCCAATTAACGCTTAACTTCGAATTATGCAACTCATTGTTATTGCTGTGTTACAGTTAATCTTTATAAAAGTAAATGCTTTCGGTTTTTCTGATCAGGAAAGTCATAAAAACAGGTAAGATAAAATTTACTGCACTAAGCCATCAACAAACAAGAAAATAATCGAGTTTGACTACGAGAGAAATGTTAAACGGTGCAGCAAGTCATCGCCATGTTTGCTCTGCCTGTCATTGTACGTAAAAGTCAACATCGACGCCAACTATTGCGACATATGCCAGCAGTTTTTGACTTTTAATTTCTACACATACTTATGCTCACTCACGGGTTGTATTAATGTCTCAACAAGTCACATCTCCTACGCTATCTGTCTAGTATAAATGTAATCGCAGGCACTGCAAAGTATGTCTGCGATGTTATATTCTCATGGCGTCAACTGGTGCTTTCTTTTCACATCATAATGGTATACTGTTGATTTTAATAAAATATTGTCGTAATTTGTTAAAAGTAATTTATGAAAAAATTAATAAATAAGGACAGGGAGCGAAATGAAACACGGGTGTCAAAAGCAAGTTGACACAATTAAAACTGGCTCTGCGAGCATACTGGGAGGGGGGTTATAGAAATCTCTTAGCTTCGTACAGACATAAGATATTAACCGATTTTCACATTTTTTTACAAACTAAGTCAGTAATAAACTTTAAATAACACTAATAATCACACGTCGAAACGTCGCGAAATAGCCTAAAATGCCGCAAGTTACCTTACAAAGCTGGCTGCATGTGTATTTCACTTTTTACAAGGTAGTGTGTGGTGACGCGTTTAGATGTGATGAGATCTCTGATGATTACTTAAGTAAAAGTAAGTAAGTAAGTAAGTAAAACTTTAACAATTATATGGCGCAAAACGTTAAAATTAACTTTTAATGCGTTAATTGCAAAGTTACTGCAGTATACACCAGTGACAGGATTTCGTTAAAATAGGTCAGTATTTGACGCAGTTATGACATAAACTTACGTACTAACTTTTTACCAGGCCACTATAGTTTGGACTTCATTTATACGAACTCAATTTGCCGTCGTATAAGCCTAGTTTATGTCACCGATAGCGCGAATCACGCTGAGTCTAGCGTCATCAGAAAAAAAAACATCTGCGGACGGACGTACCTAAAGAAGCAATGAAGATCGTTCGTGCGTCGGGTCTCAGTAGCGTGGAACGATCACTCGGATGCGTCGTCGTGGTCGTCGTCGTTATCTAGCTGTATCGTCTCGGCGTCTGATTTAAGCGCCTTCGAACACGGGCGGCTGTAACAGCTCGACGTCGCGTCGTCCCGGCTTCGCCGTTGCTGCTGATGCAGAAATCGCTGCAGTAACGCGTCGCCGATAGCGCGCTGTATGGTCAGACGACAGATGCTACAGCGACTGATGCGACTCACGAGCAGGATGCAGCGACGACGAGTAATCGCTTTAGCACCACCACCACCAGCAGCAGCAGCTCGCGTGATAGTGAACGCACCACATCACATCACATGCGCGCGCGCTTGGACACTCACCCTCACGCTAGCGATTACAGTGTAGGCCTAGCTAGTTTGAATATTTCGAATCATGGTCTCATTATACTGCTCTAGAGTTGAGGCAGTCAGTTTGCAAACCGAATCGTCAATATCAATGCTTGACAAGCTAATAACAATAGGCTGGCCTACATGTATGTCCGTAGTTAGTAGTTACGTGAAGAAATACTTTCAACGCCGAAAATCCGAACATAAATTTCTAGCAAAAAAACACAAACCCAATGCCAGTTTCCATAAGTGTGGTTTTTATGCTTTGGACTTGTTCTCACATGCTGGGCTTGATAGCCGTGTCAGTTTCCTTTGTACAGATTGATTTGATTTATTTTTTGGTGTGTGTGTGTGTTCTTCCGTCTTTCTTTTCTTTTTTTCAGTTTTTTATTCTATTATTTTTTGTGTACCACTTTTATGTGTATTTTTATGTCGTTCTGTGTGTGTGCTGCGTATACAATATTATAATAAATAAAATAAATAATATTCATCCAGCTACCGTAATAATAGACAGAAATGCGTTTGGTTGGACCACAGAAAAAAGGTGGAAAGTTTGGACGCCCATTGCGAAATTCTGGATAAAGTGTGTTTGTTTTCCAATGTTAGCGACGTTTGCCCATGACGTAAGGTAGTGGGATGCTAATAACAACGATTTTGTTGCAAATTGTCTGTTAAATGTGCCTGCAAAAAGTTTAGACAAAGTTATACGACGAAAACCATGGTGTACGTAACATTACATAGGCCTACAAAAGTTCAGGGGCATGGTCGCATGCAGAGAATTTTCCAACCACAGAGGCAAAGCCTTTTTCACCTTTTCCGTCGCCTTCATCCGATTACTTTACTCTCGTTTTTTGACTTTTTCCTGTATTTACATACGTATGTCTCTTCCAAGGGCAAGTCTTCCCTGTCCCGCCTATAAATGCATAGCAGCATCTACATCGCATGGTCTTTAACGTGTCAACGATTTGCAGCGAGGATTGACGACAGTCGTATAGGCCTATGTGCAAAGGCCCTGCGCTATCGGTCATGTCATATCGATCATATCTCGCATAATCTGCTGCCAACGAGCAGCTGTTAGGCATAATCTTCTGCCGGACGCTGTGAGTTTTTGAAGGGAAGCCGTGAATCATTAAATTCTGACTGCAGCATGTTTCACGGACAGAGTTGGCCTAGCAGAGTAAACCGGTTTCAACTTAAAGTAGGCATTAGCCTACAATGTTATTCACGCTTCATCAAAAGACGATGGGTGGCGCTAACTGTTATTCTCTCTTCATTAATCATAAGAGGAAGAAAGCAGGCTAGGCCTCACGTAAAAATATGCATCGCACGTGCCCCTTTCCGTATTTCTAACTTTGTAAATTTAAGTAACGCTACAGGCAATTTTCGATAAATATTCGCCACAATTCCCAGTTGTCGTGTATAATTTGGCCCGGTGCTGTTCAGTGTTTCAATTCCGCCATCTAGGCCCTATAATGTTGTACAGTCTGTCCCTTTTGTCATGTTTTTTCACTTTACACGTAGTTTGTTTACGAAACTTGTACAACGTTGCAACAGTGTATCCTACGAGCCATGTTTTTTAAAAAAATTTACAGGCCTAACTAAATGAAAAATAATGAATAAAATTAAGGGGAAAATGGAACGAACGAACAAATAAATAAACCTAAGTGACGAATGAAATTTACAGCAACAGTATCCCACGCTAGCAGCGACATCATCATCGTCATTGTCATCGCGTGCATTGAACGCCCCAGGCGTAACAGGTGACTGCAGTCTGCAATCTACAGGTTCGCCCGCGATATTTTACGTACGTACGAGGCCAGGCGCGTACGAGGCCAGGCCAGCAGCAGCAGATTAGCTGTCGGATTACACGCCGCGGACAGCGAGCGGCGCTCGTGTCGTGTCTAGAGCGGAGGCGGCGGACCGATGACAGAGACGAAGCGCGAAAATCTTTGCTGTCGTACGTCATCGATCACGTGACCCGTGCCGACGCCGCTAGCGACACCCAGTGGACAGACACGCGACTCGAACCGACGCAGCGCGAATCAACAAAAGACCGATCCCCGACCGATTCAGAAGTTTGCGGCGCTCGCCAGTCGGACACCACACGTCCTTATTACGTCAAACAGTTGCCGCCCCCCACCGGCCACCCACAGCGACGACGAGCGGACCAAGAAGTCTCGCACGAAATCTCGCGACGACTCGCGAGACCGATCGCCGCACTCGCCATTCACATCGGCCGTCTGTGCAATGTCTTAGCCTAGGCTACTGTATACGTTCACTTGATCATATCCAGCATGTGAGTGAGTGAATACGTTTGAATAGGAGAGTAACGTCCCGCTGGCGACACATGATTACAGGTCATTTGGGGAACGTGTCACTGCAGACAATCAATTGCACTGACATATACTACTGATAAAACAGAAAACAGCAAACACACAGACAATCTAACTATAGCAAAGCAAAACTAAAAACCTGGTTTAGGCGCCTTTTACACTATTCTGACAGGCTGATCGGGCCCCGCACGCTCAGCTTACAGTGAGGCAGAGCTTAAAGCACGTTAGTATGAATGACGAAGAATAGAAAGTTCTCTTTCGCTCTGTAGCCTTTCGCTGCCGCCTGATCACACAGTTATCTTAATCAAGTAAACTTGAAAACTCGTTAACTTCGGCGGAGAAGCAATTTTCCTCTCCAATATTTGTTTCATAGCCTACCATTTATGTCGTTCATTGTCATGATTGACGACCTGAAAGCAAACTGTGAAGTACACAAATTTGTCGACGATACTACCCTCTCTGAACTCATAACTAAACACGATCGTAATGTATGCGTGCGCATGTCGATATTGTCACGATCGCATAACAACTGAAATCCTTATATATTTGCCAACTCTGCTCTGCATGCTGCAGAAAGTATGAGCTTCAGATGACGATGAAGCCACTATAACCGGCGAACAGTACTGAGGAGGAATGGACAGCATATGGTGGGTGTTCTATCGGCAGTCCCCTTGGGACGTGTCACATAACGTAGCAGTATTTTAGCACGCTCCAGAGAACGAATCGCGACAGTACGGCTTGCTGGCGACGTACGACGGACAGACTAACGTGATAACGTCAATACTCAACAGTGACGGATAGAACGCCGCGTTCAGTGATGCGTGCATGATGAGCATCGCTAACGCACAGCAACTTGCAGCGTCGTTCGATAAAAAAAATCTTTACAGCCGAACCAGAAACTGTCCTATAGACTCTTCCGCTTCTCCAGACGTTTGCGTCAGACTGTTCAAGAACGCGGCTGTATTTCTTGGAAGGTTTCGTTTAATGCTTCGTTTGTCAGCGAGCCATTTCGTAAAGTAGTAGAAAAAAGTTTTGGAACGCTGACACAATAAACAGACATATTTTAACATTACCACATACCACTTTGCGTTAATGTCAAGGCATTGGATATAGGCTTTGATGGAAACAGAATCGCCGCCTGCTCACGCAGTTATCTTAATCAAGTAAACTTGAGAACTCCTTGGATTAGATATATATTATATTTGTTTAACTTCGGCGGAAAAGCATTTTTCCTGTCCGATATTTGTTTCATAGCCTACCATTTATTAAATCGCTGTTTAGCAATTGTGTTCAAAATAAGGGATCTCCCAAGATGGGAGATCATATTCGTTCCTATGACGGCGGCGGCGGGTGATAGAGGTGGCGAGATTGGTGATCAGTTAATATGCGATGTCAACGACTCAGCTTCAGCAGCAGAAGTCGGTGAAACGCAGTGATAGAGTGACGTCCATCAGCGTGTCATGCAGGCTGCCGGCGGCTCGACGACACGAGGCTGCATTTATCTCGGCACTTCCACGATGCATTCTGCAACGACATGAACCCAGCGTTTGCAGCTGCGCGGCGCCGTCCATCGCGCCTTAGGACGCTCGCTCGGGAATTGGAAGAAGGATAGATTTTTTTCAACATCCTTCGACGACCATGCTGCAGGACTTTCAATTTCCGCCTCAGATGTTGTCGCGGGACTGTAGAAAAATACGAGTGTTGCATAAAGGCGTTCCTTGGTAGGGCCTACGTGCGTGCGTCGAATAGTTGATGTAATAGCCTATTGCAATCTCTAAGATGGAGAGCCACCCGCCTGCTATGACCTTTGATGACCTTGGTTACTCTCTCATTATGGAAGATGACCTGAGTTTATATATATTTGTATTAATGTTCTCAATTCTCGGGTTTATTCCAAAACTTTATGCTGTTTTAGTTTATTGTGAATACCTTCTGAATTATTTTTTCTGACTTAGCTCTCAGTCGAGTAACATTCTATAGATGCCTGTTTGTCAAGCAGGGAGCTGGATATCTCTCATACACCATCGATCCAAAGGTTCTGCTACTTATGTATTATTATTTCTCAGTTCTTTGCCGTTGTTGAATTGGGTGTTATGGAAGGCAGCAAGCCTGGGAAAATTCTTAGACCAGCCCCAGACAGGTACAAAAAACATTAACCGAAGTTTTCCACATTGCTTTCTAACACCTTATCATGTGCATAATTCGCTTACACATTTCCATTTAGACTCACTATTCTTACATCGTAAGTGCTTGATTTATTTTTCACTTGTTACTTATTTTCGAACAACTTCTAGGCAGTGGCGGATCCAAAAATTTGAGTTAGGGGGGCGGATAGGTAGGAGAGGGGTCTGCGAAGGGGGATAAGCCGCCTGCCCAAAATTTTTTGAAATTTTTATGCAAGAATAGTGCATTTTCATGCAAAATTTTCACCTGTTTTAAGATGCATCCAGTCAATATAAGGGGAAGGGCATAGTTCGAGAATTCGTAACTTGCGGTTTTGAAATGCATAAAAATTTGCGAATTTTAACAATTTTTTAAAATGCGTAAAAATTCGTAAAAAAACGTTGAGTATAGCCC
>Ga0209454_1002349_pt1 | contig 12799 bp, 17 predicted proteins | sample WorMetHERISLAND1_2_FD_187400 | JGI IMG/M metagenome (GOLD analysis project Ga0209454, IMG submission 187400) | Marine gutless worms symbiont microbial communities from Max Planck institute for Marine Microbiology, Germany - Olavius geniculatus... | ecosystem: Host-associated > Annelida >...
AGGAGAAGAATTTAGCATACCATCAGGCCAAGATCACCGGCTGAGCGTGAGTAAAATTCCATTCATGAAATAAGAAGCATTCATTATCGCTGGCGCTCTAAAAATGTCGATTCCAGCAACAAACCGTTAATATGTGAGCCGATAAAAAGATATAGAGAGGTAGATCTTATAATGGTAAGAATAATATATAGATGGAGGGTACAAGAAGCCGACCAATCCAAATTCAAGGCTGCATGGGCCAACGCAACAACTGCGATAAGAGATTCTACAGTTGGTGCAAGAGGAAGTGTTCTTCTTCAAAGCCATCGAGATCCTACTGAGTATATAACTATTGCCCGTTGGGATAAAATAGAGGACTGGCAAGCTTTCTGGGAAGATTCATCCCGAACGGAAATGCAGGTTATGCACTCACTGGCAAAACATCTGTCTGATGAAGCTTACGAAGAAATAGAAGACCATACCGTTTAGTACTGAATGAACTTTGTACAAAAGGCACATAATCATTCACTTGAGACAAAATGGCTAAAAATTGCAATTTTATAATCCATTTAATGTTTTGATCCATGCTTGTTAACGGGGTCCTATACAGCTTTCCGCCAACCCTTCAGTTCAAGCGATATGAAGTGCTGATTTAAAAATAAGTTAATGAAAAAAGTATTCATCATAATATTTTTCTTAGTTCTGATAATTTCTATTGGAATAATTAGCTTGCCTAAAATCTGGGCACTTCATTTTATAAAGAGTCGTTATTCAGAAAATGAGACCCCCTGGGCATACATTGTTCCAGTTGATAGAACCGTTAGTAGTTCAATAGTCAACCTATCTGATTATCAATCTTTTACATGCGACAATCTTAAATTTAATGTCCCCTGGAAAGATCTTAAACAAAAAGAGGAAAGAAAGACATTTATTTTCTTATCCTTTCACTCGGCTGATAACAAAGGCATTTACATGAACCGGGGGAAAGTTACAGAATTTAGAATTTCAGAAAGACTATTAGGGGAGGATCCATCCGATGCAAAAAAGCTAAAGGAGCTTATAGGAGAGCAAACATTTAAATCGGATTATTCGGTATTTGTTGAAAGTTTGGGCACAACGCCTGATCAAGCAAGTATTTTTCGGTCTTCCGGGGAATTGGGTAAAGCAATCGTAATGCTTATGCTGAAGAGAGCCTTTACAGAACCAAATATTGAAAAAATATACAAATTTGAGACTGAAGTCATCAGAGGTATTCAATTTGGCGATCCGCAAGAGATTAATCCAGTTGCAATTAAGATTTCTAATAAGGATGGAAAAATTCATAGAATGAGTATCCATTCGGCCAATCAGGAAGAAATAGATTTTATTTTATCCTCAATGATAATACTGTGATTCAAAGGTGCCTGACTCAGAATTAAGCTGAAAAAACCTCATAGCAAAGGCGTTGAGCAGACGGTGTGAAGACCGCGGATTTACGTTGAGACCGTGCAGCGTCGGAAAATTTTTAGGCCGCTGCTCAAGCTCGAAGCCGGCAGCAAAATCTAATGAAAATATCAGGTGGATTCTACATACGCTCATGGATAAAAAATTCCTTGATGGCCATAGGAACAGGGTTTGTGGTGGGCTATTTCTCGTCTGTAATTATTATCATATATGCGCCTCCGATAAATGGGATAATAGGTTCGTCTATCGCATTTGCAATCTATCAATTCATATCGTTTGATCGCTTTTTCGGCTCTCGGAGGGGCGAATTTGAGTACGAATATCGGAATGATTTAGCGGACAAAAAGATTAAGAAATTGGTATTTAAGGCCTTTGGATTTTTCACATATGTCAAATATTTTCAAGACCAATTCAACGCTTTGAGAACCGCGCAGCAAGATATTTGCCTTAGGCTTCTGAAAGTGGATTCGATTATAGAAAGCAATGAAAATCTGTACTGTATTTATTACAAATTATCCGACATAGCGCGAAGGGAGGACAATTTCGAGAAAGAAAAAAAGATGTTAAGCGAAGCGATTTCGCATAAACTGAATGATTTTTTGGTATGCTATAGACTAGCAGTTTATTGTGAACTGGATGGCTTGGTTGAGGATGCAATTAAATATTATAAATTAGCGTCGAATAATCCAAATCTGATTTCAAAAGCCCTCAGAAAATTTATACTGTCTCAAGTTGAACGAATTGAGCTGAAAGGACCGATGAATAGACCTCCAGTTTTGGGGGCAAGATATTAGGCATGGTGATCACGCACAATCCATCGCTGAAACTGACGGGAAAATGTCACGGCTGTACGTAAAGGATTGTGCGGGCTCGTATTTTATCTAAACCGCTGCTCAGTGGCGGCGTTGGGTATAGAGGATAAATGAACTCTGTTGAGTGCATAGTACGGAAGTATTCGGGTTTATCAATGCAGGACCTTCAGAGGCACATCCGCTTTTGCAGTCGTGTGCTGGCAGCCGACAGTAGCGTTGATGTCGTTTTCTCCAATGGCGGCCTCATCCCCATCTGGAAACGAAAGTTTAAGACAAAACCCGATTGCCTCGAACTTCAAATTTCCGCTGGTCACCTTGGCAGATCGGTGGTCGAAGATGCTGCTGCGGAACTTAAAGCGAAAGGCATCGATTTCAAGTCTAGATTCACAAAGAAGCGAAGGGCATTGTCCAGGATCACCACCTCACATGAAATCGGTGATATCTTCACACCCAAGGCGGTGATTGACATCATAGCATCGGTGAGCGAGATTGTTGATGCTGATACTGAGAACTTTTCCATGGAATACTGGTCCAAGTTTGAAGAAGATTGCGCGGTTGAAGGCGGAGATCCTGTCACCTTTGGTTCAGCATATAAGCTTGGTCACTTTATAGGTCGCGCCATGGGTGTCGTGGCGAAATTGTTCAAGCAATAAAGGCAATCCCCAAACAATACGCTGAACCTGAACAGAAACACCATGGCAAAATTTTCCATCCTTAGCCGATATTTGCGGATCGCATACGTCCGGATGACCCTTTTTACATGTGGCCTGAATACTACCGGCCGCCAGCGTTTGATGGGCTTCTACCGGCTATGGGCTCCGTTCTACGACTGGACTTGTTGGCTCGATCCGGGATATAGCCGTGGTTTGCAGCGCATGGTAGAGCTGACTGTCGACTCCAACGACCACTGTATCGACATTGGCGCCGGCACCGGCTTGGCGACTGTGAAGGCTGCCCGGCGGGCGAAACGGGTTGTTGCCGTGGACCCGAGCCAGGCGATGTTGAAACGGCTGCACCGCAAGGTTGTTCAGCTCAATTTGGTGAATGTTGACGTGCGCGCCGGCTTCCTATCCGATGTTGTCAAACCGCGCGAAACGTTCGAATGCGCCATAAGTTCATTTATGCTGGTCCACTTGTCTTTGGAGCAACGCACAGCCTTGCTGAGGGAGGTCGGCAGACTGCTGAAGCCCGGCGGGAAAATAGGCTTGTTTGCGGCCCAGGGAGAGGTCGCCCGCTGTTTTCAAACAAGCGACGAAATAATCAAAGAGTTATCAAACGCAGGATTTCATCGGATCATCGTTGAGGGGATATCAGACGTTTACCAGCTGGCGCAAGCAGAGAAACCGTAGTATGCCGAAAGCACGCGTGACCGCTGTGATGGGGTGCCGGTGCAGAACGGAGTGCCGCCTGGCCCATGTACGGATGCCGCCCACAATTTGCTTAGTGGACCTGAAAAATTCGAATTTGGAGATACGATATACAATTGGCTTGAGAACAAAGTGAAAGCGGTCAAAGCCTGAATAGTGAATCAGGAAAAAAATGATAGCTGTGATTTTCTATCATGCCGCAAACAATTCAGGAAAATAAAGGAAATCGGTTGATCATGGAAGGCAAAGAGAAAAAAATCGTTGTTGGATTCTGGCTAAGGCTTCTCACAGACATCATTGATGCAATCATTTTAGGATTGTTCGGTTTTTTGTTGGCGGTTCCTTTAAAGAGCGTATTTTTCAAGCTTGGTGAAAATGGTCTTTTCGTCGGCTTATTGATCACGTTCCTATATACGGGCATTTTACAGAGTAATATAGGTCAGGGGCAGAGTCTGGCCAAAAAAATGCTGCGGATCCAAGTGGTAAATATGGATGGTACCTATCTAAGCCTGCCAAAATCCTTTTTGAGGTATTCGGTTATCGCCTTAATATTTTACAATACCTGGATATGGATGGCGCTTACATCCCTGTTCCCCTTCCTGAACAGCATTGTTCTGCAAGCTGTTTTTACCTATTTCGTAGTGTTTTTATTTCTGGGTGTAACAATATTACTCGTTTTTCACCCGCTAAAAAGAGGTGTCCATGATCTGCTTGCAAACAGCATGGTGGTTCGTAAAGATATGTTTGACAGAGACAAGGTGGATTCGTTGAACAACAAATCCAAAGCCAAGCGCGCTCTGATTATTTGGGCGGCCTGTAGCGTTGTCCTAATAATTTTTTCATCATATATGATCCAGAGGCTCGGCAGCTCCATGCCTCTGCTCAGAGAATTGTCCGACCTGCAGGAAACCATCGGTGCTCAAACAGAATTTGAAAATATATCCGTAAACCACAATTGGCATATGCATATAAATTCGGAAGGCGTTGAATCAAAAACTACAAGCATTAGCGTATCCCCATTTTTGCATAAGCACAAATTCGACAACCAGGAATTCAAAATGAAGGAAATAGATAAGGTGGTTGATATTATCCTTGAATCCTACTCCAAAATAGACGAATGCAATTTCATAAATATTCAAGTCAGAACCGGTTTTAATATAGGAATAAGCTCACTATATACTAAAGAAACCCTTCGCTTCGATAAGAAAGGTAATCTGTTGATGAAGCGTGAATCGAATAAAAATGTCTCGATATGAAAATAAACTCAGCCCTTCGTGGCTGGTGGGATTGGCAAACAGCTTGGGGCGATTAGCGGATCAAAGCTAGCGTAGTAAACAGTAGCATTAAACTAAGCGTTGGTTCGGGGATAATCTGTTAGTAGCTGTTTTTGATGTTCTGATTTAGCTGGTGAATACCGATTTGGATTCTCATTTCTTAATAACTCGATATGCAAGTTAAAATGAAAATGTTCATTAAATGCCTGGCTATAGCAGTGTTCCTGTTGTATATCCCGGCCGACCTTCGTGGCACGGAATTCGAAAAACAGTTAGTAGGAACCTATAAATCAAGGGTGAAAGACAACAGTTTTATAATTTTGCATTTGAAGGCTGATAAATTAGCTATAATTCAATCTACATTTTGGTTTGGTCATAGCAGCAAAGATCGAACCACAAATGCATATTATGCGGAATGGGTTTTCAAAAGCGGCGAGGTTTTCGTTACATACAACGGTATCGAACAGGTCTTATCTTACGAGGAAAAACTAGACCTCAAGGAGTATGGGATTAGTCGCAGTATTCCGGGATTGATTACTTCCAAGCGAAACCAAAATGATGGCTTATTAGACTCGGTCAAATTGTGGCGGCAAGATGAATTAAGAAAAATATTAAGTGATGGAGAAACTGTAATTCGACCAATAAAAGGAGGCGGCAGTTCTTACTTTCTAAATCTTACCACCTTTATAATTTTCTTGTTATTAGTCTCGGCTGTTCTTGGCCGTAAAAAGCCTTTAATTGGCGGAATTGCCGGAGCTTTGGTTTTGCCAATACTACATTTTCTTTTTAAGGAGGCCGATGCCATTTTATTAATAATTCTTTTTTTCGTTGGATTTTTTCTGGGTTTATTAGCAGGATATATTGGCTCTTTTATTAGGAGTGTTTTTAAAGGCAAGGGCCACAATATCGGTCCAAGCTATATGAGTGGCTTTGGCGGCGGCAGAAGTGCGCGTCCAGGGGGCATAGTTATGTCGGATGAAGAGAGGAGGAATATTAGAAGAAAGTAGTAACAACCTGAAAAGTGAAAAACAAGGATATGCTTAGAAGCACTATCGAACCGGCTCGCCGGCTATTATGCGATATCTCGCAATATCTAATCAGTACCGGTTTTGATTAGTGCTAGATCCTCAGCCTCATCAGGCAGCCAGGAAATTGCGAAAACAAAGGGGTGATTGATGAATCAGACGATGGAGTTACTTCTCAAGCGCAAGTCGGTTCGAGTCTACAAGAAACAGGAACTGAGCAGGGAGGTCAGGGAAAAGATTGTCTCGGCGGCATTGCGTGCTCCCACGGCGGGCAACATGATGCTGTATTCGGTCATAGAGGTTGACGATCAAAGGGCAAAGGACACCCTGGTCAGAACCTGTGACAACCAGCCGTTTATAGCCAAGGCGCCGTTCGTTTTGCTTTTTTTGGCGGATTACCAGCGATGGTACGACTATTTTCAAGTGTCCGGGGTCGAAGATCTCTGTAAGCGGCAGGGCATGGTTATGCGTAAACCAGGGCAGGGAGATCTGTTTTTGGCTTGTTGCGATGCCCTCATTGCGGCGCAGACAGCCGTAATAGCCGCTGAGTCAATGGGAATAGGATCCTGCTACATAGGGGACATCATGGAAAACTATGAGGAGCACAAGGAATTGTTTGGGCTGCCAAAGTATGTGCTCCCGATCAGCCTGGTATGTTTTGGATATCCCACGCGACAGCAGCGGGAAAGGGCGCTGACACCGCGATTTGACAATAAGTACATTGTATTCGAGGATCGATACCGCCGTCTTGGCGGAGAAGAACTCGAGGAAATGCACCGGGAGCGGCAGGAGCAGGTGTTTGGCGAGCGGACAGAAATTAAAGACGCCCGGAACTTTGGCCAGATGATGTACACCAAGAAGTTTGCCGCCGATTTTTGCCTTGAAATGACCCGGTCGGTTCGGGCGATGGTACAAAATTGGGTCGAAGATTGAAACGTAGCCTTTCTTGGCAATCTGGCTGTTTTTCTATGGTTGACAGTACTGTGCAATATTTCTGCTGTTTCATTTTATAGCCTTATGTTAAGAGCGATTAAGGAATGTGGAGGAAAAAAAGTCAGCTAAGGGGAAAAGGGGTGCTAAAACATGCCCTTCTTCGTAGGACTTAGGCGAGGCGCAGCGGTGGTTCTGCCAAGGGTTTCCGGTTTTTCAAGGTCAGGTTGCGTGCGGCTCGCGCCTGGGGCAAAATGCCAAAATTCGACATCGATTGAAAGGAACTGCCGATGATACTCAGAATCAAATTCGTTGTTTTCCTGATGGTTTTCACCGTGCTGTATTGTCACGCTTTCCCGGCGGCCGCCATCGATATTCCCGGATATAGCGGGATGGCTCAAATTTCCGACAATACCTTTCTGACCGTGAACGACCGCAAGAATCCCATTCACTCAGGATATCGACTCGGAGTACTCCAGGTCACAGCCGCGGACGGTGTCGTCTTCACGCCAATCAGCGTGCGGGATTGGATGGATGATGACAAAGACCCGAGTGATTTGGAGGCATGCTGCCGCATACCCGGCCGTGAAGGCGAATTCCTGATAGCCGAAAGCGGATATTTCAACGGCCGGTTTGGCCGAATTTTCCACGTCACCCTCTTCAAGGACAAGGAAGGCCTTTGGTCTGCTGCGGTCAACAAGGCATTTCGGATTTATAGTCGTAAACTCAATGCAAAGAATCGAAGCTACAAAGGAGATCAGGTTGAAGGCATCGCCTGTTTCCATGCCAACGGAAAAACCATGCTTGTTTATGGTGAACGCGGCGGCGGCACGCAGGGCGGCAAAAAGGTCGGGACCATCGTATGGGGCACAATAAACTTCGAATCATATCGATTCGACCAATTGGGCGAGGCGCCACTGGTCGACCAGTCGGTGCTCGGTGATCGTGACTGCAGTGCCTTGCGGTTGGAGGCGGATGCAGACGGCACCATATCGGTGCTCTCCGTTGCCACGCGAGACGCAGATGACAACGGCCCTTTTCAATCTGCCCTGTATCGGGCCGGTCGATTCATTATCGATGCGGAGAACAAAACGGTTCATTTCGAGCGTTATGCCAAACCGGAAGTCATCCACAAATTATCCGGACTTAAGGTGGAGGCAATCTCCGGACCGGCCGGCAACGCTCCGGACAGCAAAAATAGCATTGCGACGGATGACGAACATTTCGGTGGTATTTGGCGTCCATTGTTCGGCGAATGAGGCGTTTGCTGATAATCAAAGTTTCCGCAGGATATAGAACATGAGCAACCTGTTTATCAAAACCGCCCTGCGATCGCTGTTCGTCGTGACGAGCCGCAAGCGAGCCATGAAAAAGGCCAAGGGACTACTAGGGGCTTACATGAAGCTTGCAGACGGGTTGAGCATCGAAGCCGGCCGGCGTCATGTGGAGGTTCCACCGATGAGAGGTGTCGATGAAAACATGCGCAGATGGTCCTTTTACATGATCCTGGAGCACAATACTATCGTAAACAGGAACATCTCGGTCACGATCCAGCAACTGGTTCGAGGAGAGCCGTTGCGCAACGTTGCGGCCATAGATCCCAAAAAGAATGTCATGCCGTCCCAATGGGCAGGCGAAGAGACGCTGCAGGAGTTTCGAGACTCGGTCAATGAGCATTTGCGGATGTTGGCCAACTCCGGAAGACTCAGGGGTACAGAGACAGCCCCGCATTCCATGTTCGGAAATTTTGATGCCCACAAGTGGACCTGTATGTTTTCTTTTCATCTGGGAATCCATTACAAACAAGCGGAGCACGTTGTTCGGAAAGTTAAGGCAGAATAGTGAAAAACAATGTTAGAATAGGTATAATTGGAGATTTCAATCCCGATTATCCTTCACACATCGCAACCAATGAAGCGATCAATCACACTGGAGAGGCGATGGGGATTTCCATCGAGGTAGAGTGGCTGCCAACCAGGTCATTGGAAAAGCAACCGGCATCCCTTGCGCAGTTTGATGCCCTGTGGTGCTCCCCGGGCAGCCCATACTTAAGTATGGAGGGTGCGCTTCAGGCCATTCGATTTGCGCGTGAACAGGATTACCCTTTTTTAGGAACGTGAGGAGGCTTTCAACATGCTCTGGTGGAGTATGCTCGCAATGTCATCGGGATGGAAGATGCCGATCACGCGGAAAGCAACCCCAAGGCTGACAGCCCATTAATCAGCAAACTGAGTTGCTCCCTTTCGGGTAAAAGCGAACGGATAAAAATTCAGGCACATACCTTGGCTTCTCAAGTGTATGGCAAACAAGAAACGATAGAAAGATATAGCTGCAATTACAGTTTGAACCCGGAATATCAGGAGCAGATCGGCCAAGGCGGGCTAAAATTTGTGGGCCGAAATGAAGCGGGCGCGGTTAGGGTAATCGAGCTCGAAGGACATCGTTTTTTTATAGCAAGTCTGTTTCTACCGCAGTTGAACCCACCCGCCGGCAACCCCCATCCGCTGATTGTGGATTTTTTGAAAGCGGCGCTGAGAACTGCAGAAAATAGGGGCCAAAAACAAGGCAGATAAACACGGGTAAAAATATCCGGGACTTTTCCGGCGGGCATAAATTAGACCGAGGTCATCTTGCGTACAAAAAAAAGTCGGAATCATGCCGTCGTTGCCGCATTGTGGATGTCGGGAACGCTGGTGTCCTTTATGGCCATGGCGGTGGGCGGCCGGCAGTTGTCGGTGGTATTGACGACCTTTCAAATTTTGTTTTTCCGCAGTCTCGTCGGCCTGGTGATCATCGGATTTTTTTTGTTGTGCAGCGGTTGGAAACAGATATTTGTCAGGAACTTCAAGGTTCATCTTGTTCGCAATATCGCCCATTTCGGCGGCCAGTTCGGCTGGTTCTACGGCATAGCGTTTATCCCCCTGGCTGAGGTGTTCGCACTGGAATTCACCGTACCGATTTGGACCGCGGTGTTGGCCACGGCGCTGCTCGGAGAGCAGATCACCCGGGCGCGGGTCGCTGCCATCACATTCGGTGTGGCAGGTGTGATTCTGATATTACGCCCGGGACTGGCTGTGATAAACCCGGCTTCGCTGGCAGTACTGGGCGGTGCTGCCGGTTATGCCCTGTCGCACACCCTCACTCGCAAGTTGGCACAGGTCGACACGCCGCTGGCCATCCTTTTCTACATGACGCTCATTCAACTGCCTTTTGGTTTGGCGGCGTCGATCCATAACTGGGTGACACCGTCGCTGACAATGCTGACGTGGATTGTCGTGGTGGGGATAACCGCGTTGAGCGGACACTACTGCATGGCAAGAGCCCTGGCCATAGCGGATGCGGTTGTTGTTGTGCCCTTGGATTTTTTGCGGCTGCCGCTGGTCGCCGGGGTGGGCGCTCTATTTTATAGCGAACCTTTAGACTGGCTGGTTCTGGTCGGGGGTGGCATCATGTTTGCAGGCAATTTAATAAATATTCGGGCTGAGGAAAAATATAAGTCGCGTGGATAGGCCGGAACAATTTATGAAATCGGTTAGGGCTCGACACCATCCGAGGCTTGCCTGCATCAGCAGGGCTTGTCCACCTTGGAAGTGGTTTATGGAACACTTCAATCCTGATACATTGGAATCATGCACACACCAATTGAGAATAAATCATCACTGAAAGAGATAGAACGACGCTTTGACAACGATGTCGAACGGTTTTGTAATCTGGATACCGGGCAGTCATCTACAATCGATGCGCAGTTGGTCATGGACCTGATAACACAGGCGGCCCTGAATTCCACTAAGAATATCCGAAGGGTTCTGGATATCGGCTGCGGCGCTGGAAACAACACCTTAAAACTCCTTACCAAAATCTCCCCGCTTGATTGTGATCTTGTCGACCTGAGCCTGCCGATGCTGGAAAAGGCTCGCGAGCGCATTTCCGCCGTCAACACCGGCAAAATCAGAACGATTCAGGGCGATTTTCGCGAGATCGATATCCCGGATCAAGGTTATGATGTTGTTATCGCGGCCGCCGTTTTGCACCATTTGCGCGAGGATCGAGATTGGGAAAAGGCCTTTCGCAAGCTTTATAGCTCAACCGCCCATGGCGGAAGCATCTGGATAACGGATTTGGTCTCCCATGAATCAGACGCCGTTCACGCCATCATGTGGCAACGGTACGGGGAATACCTTGCTTCCCTGGGAGGTGATGACTACAGAAATGAAGTATTTAAATACATCGATAAGGAGGATTCACCGCGGTCGCTCACCTATCAATTGGAACTGCTGCGCAAAGTCGGGTTTGCCTGTATTGATATTCTGCATAAAAACGCGTGCTTTGCTGCCTTTGGGGCGATCAAGACCGGCTAGCATGCAAGATGGCGTCGACTTTTGGCGCAATGCGAGAGCACAGGACTTGATCTGAGGTTCTGAAACCACTTCTGGGCATCACAGGAAGAGGGCAATGACCTTAAACATACGCGAAGCATCAAAGGAAGATTTCAAATTTATCTGGCCAATCTTTCAGGAAGTGGTCTCGGCCGGCGATACATACGCCTTTGACCCGGAGATCTCTAAAATGGAGGCTTATCGCCACTGGATGGAGATCCCTGCCAAGACATTCGTGGCGGAGGACGCGGGCAAAATTTTGGGCACATACTATATAAAGAGGAACCAATCCGGCCCCGGAAGCCATGTGTGCAACTGCGGATACATGGTCACCCGCCAGGCCAGGGGACAAGGGCTGGCCACCTCGATGTGCGAGCATTCGCAATTTGTTGCCCTCGAGCTGGGCTTCAAGGCGATGCAGTTCAACCTCGTGGTGGAAACCAACTTGGACGCGGTAAGGCTGTGGCAGAAACTTGGCTTCGACATCGTAGGAACCATACCCAAAGCCTTCCTGCATCCGGATCGCGGCTACGTGCGGGCGCATGTCATGTACAAATTGCTGTCACCGATATAACGCCTGTCAAGGCCGACGCTCCCGGGCGGAGAAAGAATGCGGATCGGTCTTGCCGGGTTGTGCCAAGTAGTCCGGAAATTGGCCGGCTGGGGTGTGCCGGGTTTAAAATCAGATAATGGAAAGGAAAAACCATGAAACGTTTTATTTCAGCCTTAATCACGGTCTTATTCGTTACAGCCTTTGCAAACGACCTAACTGCAGAAGATTTGAGCGAAGCAAAACGGGCCGATATTGCAAAGTTGATGCAAATAACCGGCGCATTGGCACTGGGGAAACAAATGTCAGATGCTATGGTCGCTCAAATGACCCAAATGGTTAAGACCAGTCGGCCCGACCTCGATCCGAAGTGGTTCGACCTATTGCAAAAGGAAGTCAATAGTGTCGTTGAAGAAAGTTTGCCCAAATTTGTTGAAATAATGATACCAATTTACCACAAATACTTCACCCATGACGATATCGAGGGGATGCTGAAGTTTTACCAGACCCCTCTCGGCCAAAAGGCCGTTCGGGTGATGCCCGACCTTTTGCAGGAGAGTATGTATATGGGCAAGCAATGGGGCCAGGCTTTAGGCCCGGAAATCCTGAGACGCGTAATAGAGCGGTTCAAAAAGGAAGGGGTGGATTTGCAGGCATCGCGAACAGACGCCATAAGGATCGCCGGGCTGCCTTGAAAAAAACCGGTAAAACCTTTAATGCCGGCTTGTTGGACAATGATAGTGGTCTATGATTGGAAAAACCAGGCGGTTTCTGGAACCACTTCTAGTGTTGCGTCCCAGAAATACCATAAAAAAGTACTTTGACGAATTCAGCCTGATATCCGTTCTTTATCACCGCGTAGCGCCTGCCCCTGACCGCGCTGGGGCAGGCTCTGCGCGGGAGTGCCCCTCATTTTATAACTTATGGGTTTCTCTAATTATTCAAAATAATTCGTGCATTATGACTCTAAGCTGATATAGTTGTCAGTAAATTTTGCTTCATAGTTGCTGACCCATATTTGAGATAAGGAGCCATTATGCAAC
>Ga0209454_1002350_pt1 | contig 12798 bp, 6 predicted proteins | sample WorMetHERISLAND1_2_FD_187400 | JGI IMG/M metagenome (GOLD analysis project Ga0209454, IMG submission 187400) | Marine gutless worms symbiont microbial communities from Max Planck institute for Marine Microbiology, Germany - Olavius geniculatus... | ecosystem: Host-associated > Annelida >...
GCTAATCTTTCTTCGAGTTACAGTCGATAACGTCAGAGATGTTTTTTCACGTTTTCTGTTTCTTTCAAGGTATATTTCCCTTGATCTGCTTTCCCTCGTTAGTGCAAACGCGGACAGTGGGTGAGGTGGAAAGCTGAATGGTCATTTGATGGCAAGTTGTGTCCGGAATATTGGTACCAAAAATTATCAAAATCTGATAACCGGTTTTCAAGTGACAATCGAAAGTGTCAGGGATGTTTTTTGAGACACAGTGTATAGACAATAACTAAGACAACAAACAGGTTGTTTCTTGCTGTTAATTTCTTGGTTGGTACAGAAGTCGTCTTGCTGTCAATTGTTACTCTAAATTAAGACACGGATATTTCACAAGGTAGTGTAGCGACACACTTTAGGCGTGGTGAAATCTTTAGTGATTGTGTTACAAACTTTTTTCGTGATTCTGACTATGAAATAATTTTAAAAATCGATGGAAATTTGATGAAGTTAACGCATATGTCTATAAACAAAATGGTGCCTTTTTTGCTACCCTGTTACCTTCTAACAAATCCGCCAAAAAAGAGAACGTCCTATATCTTACCGTGGGCCTATATTCTAGACCTAGGCCTACTGCATGTGTTCAACAAGCTGCGCGATCATATAGACCTTGTGATAATTATAATGTGAGACCGGTCGCTCTATAGGTGGGCCGACCGTACCGCCCATATATCACAAGGCCAGCGTCCGACTTCCGGTCGCCCGAAGAAAGCGATTTACCACAGCGAGTACAGTCCCATACACGCAGCTATGGTGACGCAGCTGTATCGAACGCTACAATGAACGCTAAAATACTACGCGGTAATTCGGCAGACGTGAGTGATTGGCTTGCAGGCAGCAACTTTGCATTCAAAATTGCGGCTAAACCGCAGATACACATGGTTACTATTTATTGACAGCCTTTTGGAACTTGTCATCGTCGGATCATCCTATCCAACGGTGCCATCGCTGACCCTATACGACGTTCAGTTTAGCCACAATACATGCGTTACAGACAGACGACAGACGGACACATCATGCCTAGGAATGGCTCAACCTAACGGTCGGCAAAAATCGTCGAAGTTGCGTGGGTAGAAACGACAGTCTCGATCCGAGTTTCGACTGTGGGTCTGAGGGAGAGGGTCCGAGTCGTATGCCCGCCTTCAGTGGGGTCTACCGCCAACAGTTTTGTGAATTTTAAGCTTAATCTAGGCATGTTCTGAACTTCTGACGATGTTTGGGAGTCATAGATGTAGCCAGAATTTAGTGATTTACTGTTGGGTGCACAAGCGGTTTTCATTTTACGAGACTCTCAAATCCCAATGGGTTAGGGGCAAAGTTCCACCAGCCAAAAGTTCTTGTAAATTTTAGGCTTTTCAGTCCAGAAAGTTAGGTCTCAGGAGATACACTCTATTGCGTGCCTCTGGTTTTACATGAGAAGGCCTGTGCTTCCGTGCCTCAATAGTGACCAATAGTAACCTTGGCCTCATCTCGTACCGTTTCTAAGATACGGCGACGGCTAAAAAAATCGCAAAATTTCCCTATCCGCTATCATTTAGCGCCGTCGCTCAGGGTAACGCCTTTTGAGTTTATGGGAAAGCTTTACGGATCCTGAAACTAAAGTCTTCCGGACAGCTGACAGTGATAATTTGGTGATCCTTGCTTACGCCGTTTTTGACTTTTTCACTTTATTACCAATTGCCCAGAAAGTGTGCCAGTGAAAGAATGTCGAAAATCGGTTAATATTTGGACAGTCACAAAGTTGGACGTTTTTTTGAGACACAGTTTAGTTATGCCATCGTCATTAATCGCATAATCATCAGCAGTAACAGCGGCAGAAGTGTGGTGTTTATTTTTACAAGACGTAGCTTATCGACAGAACAAAACACACAGACACACCCACGCACATCAGTAATAGCATCATCAACACTGAGAAAAATGGCGTCATTGAACGCACAGGCAGCAGCAGCAACAACATCAAAAGAACGAGATGACGTAAAATAGTTGATGAAAAACCACCAAACAGTCGTCGAGTCTGAAAACAACGCTAAATATTTAAAAAATATTTCGGCCCAGTGCCGACATTTTATGCGGCCGTCCGCCTAAAACTCCACGATCTTAAACAGTTGATGTGTGATCCAAAAATTGCCACGCTATAGCTACTCAGTTCCATGGGGTACGCCCATGCCAAGCCAATTTTGGTTTTCCACGCCTTTAAGTTTTCGACTAAGAAGCTCGCATCCACCGGACGCATGGGACAGACGGACGGACAGACGGGCAAGATCTCTACTACGGCCTATTATTAGGACAACCGCATATTAAGTCTAGACTAAATTATCAACGTCAACCGATCAAACAGCATGCAGCCAGCGGCGTCGTAGATTAAGAAATTTGGCCGCAGAAAGTTACATTTTCCCAATAGTCAGCTGCAAATTTCCGACACGGGAGATTATGGGGTGCTCACAATTTCAGTACCAGGTAATGCTCTTGATTTCCCTAAAATGAGAGATTTTCAGCCCCGAATTTCGTATTTTGGGAAGAAAATTTTCGGATAAAAAGTAAACTATCCGGCAAGCTAAAATTTATGGGAGGCAGGAATTGCCATCCTCTTTAGCCCGTTTTTCCTGCAACGACGCCACAGCATATAGCTGTTTAATATACCATAGGCTGTATAAGTCGGACAAAATAGACAAGTGATCGTCGTTGAATAAAAAATTCAGTTTCATCATCAAATGTAGGCGTACTAGGAATTCTCCCATCAGTGGAACAGTTATGAAAAAGCAAATCGATGTACAAATATGCTGCATACAATAAATAGATTAAGTTGTTAGTTCTACTCGCATGCACTGAAGAAAAAAAGTAACTTGCATGTTTCAGATGTGTCTGTTCGTCTAGCCAGGCTTCATCTCTCAAAAATGTTCATGAAGATGCGTTAAATATAGCTTTTTGATTAATCGAACAAATATGTGGACAGACAGATAGAGAAACCGACATAAAACATACGCTGGCTGATCTTGTTCTTCAGCGCAGGTAGTAAAGTAACAATATGAAAGCTGGACAGCTGAACGCTGGTTAAACAGCCGCGTCGTGGGCTCGTGGCTTAAAAAATTGAGGGGGCCAAGAAGTTGTAATTTCCCGACAAAACAACTGCAGAATAACTACGGAGAAGACGCGGATGTTCAAAAGTTGACTTAACCTTAAGTGGTTTTTGTATGTACTGTCCAGTACCGTCATCGGTGGATTACAGATTATCTAAATTTCAGTGCTGCCTCTAGTTTCCCCCAAAATGGGGAATTTCTAGCCTCAGATACTTCTTTAAAGAAAATTTCTTGAACAGGCTAAAATTTACGAGAGCAATTTTCCCCCGGAACCCTGCAATGACGTCATTGTAGTTATAAATGCAGAACGAGAAAAAATGGACAACAATGTACATATATAACACGACATCTAACAACAAACAAGACTGACGCGGAGCAACGTATAATCACATTGTTTGTTACACACATAGTTATCAGTTGTTGCAAAATTAATTTATAAAAATCTATCGTCATAAAACAGCAAGAAACAACAGCAGTATAGTACGAAAACAAATAACGCGGTCCAACGCAGCGCCGGCATCAACAAAATATATAATTTAAACAAATTAAAAACGAAGTTAGACGAATTCTTTCTACAAGAATTACCTACATTACCCCACGCACGACTGAAACTGGCATCTGTTTTTTTTCATCACGCACGTGCAAAATTAGTACTACTCGTATTTCTACTTCCTCTGTCAAACTGAGGTAGTCATTATATCGCTACTACATTTGTAACTGATGTAATTAATCAATCGATATAAAAAAAATAGAAGCAAGGGCCAAAGTCAGTGGCAAGTAAGTCGGAGTGAGTCTAAACGGCATCGCTACAGATCCCATGGGGGCAGCTAATCAGCAACATGAAGTGCAAGTTTTGACTGGCAGCAACACCCCCAATTCTCTGCTTCCCGTAAGGGATTGAGGCCCTGTCTAACAATGTCACTTGGAAACACACAAGTGTCTCCGCCCAAATGGCATCTCATTGTGTCCAACGGCGTTAGCAGGTCACATGAATGTGACAGACGGACAGACAAACGGACGGCTACGATTGTAGTACGATATCATCATCTGTCCGAATTTTTTTTCCTAATAATAAGACTGTTGGCGAGTCATGGACTGGGTCGGATTTATCGTAGGTAGGGCCTGGGCAATTGTTAAATAGTGGAAGCCCTCAGCTACTTCAAAACACGACAAAGTCACAAAACGTATTTACCCCAAGGGCCCAAAGAGTCCATTTTAGGTGGCTTTAAACTTTTTTTTACCACGAACAAAACTACATTTTAAACAGAATTTAAATTGATTCTAAAACACATCATTTTGTCGTTTTCAAACGCGTTTAAAATAACAGGAAAAACGTACCTCTTTCCTTGTATTTTAAGGTAGCAAAACCCCCTGAGGTACAAAATGGATCGCGTATAACTTGTTGCTAGTGGACCAGAGTTCACCAAGTCTTTTTCGTCGAACGTAGACGGGAGGGATCGTAGTTGATAACGCAAGACGGAAGACTCATGGATTGTGCTGCTGGTTGACGAAGTGCAGGGTGAACTCGTTCTTGTCGGAGCAGACCTTGTGACAGATGCTGCACTCCCACGGACTGGTAAGGCCGTGCAGCGACGCGTGAAGGAAGTACATGCCGCGTTCGAAGAACAGGATGCTGCAGTGCTGGCAGCGGAACAGCCGGCCCTGACTCACGTAGTACGACAGCACGTCGTCCAGGGACGGGAAGCCGGCCACCGACTGCGAGTGCTGCACCGCCTGGTCCCTCGTCTTCAACAGGGTCGTTCCCCCGCCGCCTCCTCCAGCCCCGGGGTGGTGAGTAATCGGCGGCAGCTGGGCCGTCGGCCGCTGCGGCGTCGGGTTCACGACCGATGCCGCCGCTGGAGCCGGAGCCGGCGAGAACATTGAGGAGGACGCGGACAAGGTTGACTGGGCGTACGGCGAGCTCCTGCGAGCGGCGGCAGCATTGACGGCGGGCGGCATGAAGTTAGCAAACGACGGCAGCTTCTGATGTGACTGCTGTTGCTGATGTTGGCGTTTTGAGAAGACTTCGTGAATACCCGGTAAAGCTGCTGCCGCCGCCGCTGCTACTACAGATGAAGACGATAATGATGATTTTGTTTGCTGTTTCTCGAGAATGAATTCTGACGAAGCAACGCCGCCGCTGGCGTAGCGTGAACCCGGCGACGACCTGAACACAAAATGTTATTCAGCAATCAACACATACAGTGGCGTCCAGGCAGCGGGCAAGAGAGAAAGGGACAGACCCCCTCTCTAAATTTTAGTATGTCCGACAATGTTATCTTATTTTTGTCCAAAAAATTTCTTCCAACAATGCACAATTTGCAGCTAAAAGTCCCCCATTTCGGGGGATTTTGGGTCAAAATTAGAATTTCAAGCACCCGTTATCTCCTCTGTCGAAAATTTGCAGATATCAGTCGGAAAATTGTAACTTACTGCTCCCCGCCTATTCTTTTACTCTATGTACGAACGACGCTGCTGAACGCAAACACGATAGAATACTCAGCGATGAATTACGACAAATAATAATGCCTATTTTTGCCATGGTGTTCACCAGGCGGCGGCACTATATGGTGCGGAGGTTTGCCCTATCTCGCAATAGTAAAAAAATTCTTCAATCATATATCATGGATCCAGATATCGATCCGGATTCCAAATCACCCCAAAACTCTAATCACCCGTAAGCTGTGCCAAGTCTAATGTTCCCTCAGAATTTCAGCCAAATCCGCCTGTAACTTTCTGCGTAGTCTTGCTGACAAACAAATGGACGGATTAATAAAAATGTCGTGCATCACTATCACATAACTTTTGGCAAAGGCAAACACTGATTACTAAAGACGTTTCTGTTCAGGCACGTTGTGACTTTTTGTTCAAACTTCATCTTTACGGGTACTCTTACTCCCTAACTACCTACCTATACTTAACTGCACTGAAGGAGGTTTATTTATTGCGAGTACAAGTGCCCTGTGCTCATAACTTACCAGTCGGTGAGTGCGGCTAGCGCTGAGTGAGCGGGGGAGTGACGGCTGGGGCTGAAGAACATCAGCTTACTGTTGTCCCTCTCAGCAGCAGCAGCAGCCGCAGCAGCAGCATCAGAGCGTGGCGAGCTATGTTGTTGATGATGATGATGATGATGATGACTGAAGTCGTGATGATGACGGTACGAGTTAGTCTCCTCGGCTGACGACGAGTCGACGTTACTACCGCAGTCCGGCGTGGTGAAGTCTTCGATTTCTTTCTTGACGACGACGCCCTCATACAGCGAGGATGACGGTGCAGTGGATGGAGGAGAGGGGCCACCCAGAGGCGGAGTGGGATGTTGACGACTGCTGATCAGCTGCGTGCAGATGGCGTCAATACGATGACCGCTTGAACTGCGCGTAGGTTCTATGTACAGATGCACGCCGTCACAGTTTCAGTCTACACTTTCACCAGCAATCAATCAACCAATGACCGTAGCCGGACTTTTCCAAAGGGATTTGCCCGATGCGGGCCGCTTTCGGCCCTCAATACAGCTAAAGTCCTCAAAAGTCAAGGGTCGGTAGGGAAAGGGCTTGGCAGAAAACTTTTAGACCAATCCACACCCAAAACAGGGGCAACATTTTGCAAAGAGTTCAGTAAACAAAAGAGTCTATACTGTCAAAGAACAGCGTCTCCTCTGCAAAGGAAGGTAACTAAAAATATAAGGTGCAACGGTTAGCACATTAATTGGATCAGCAGGTCGTGGGTTCAACTCACGGTTGGGTCAATATTAAGTGAGTACTACCTGGATTGGTGACTGTCTGCGAACAGGGAAACCAATACATTTTGGTACAGCCAACCATCAAGATCAACTCAGCCTTCCATCCCTGCAGGGTAAGCAAATTGAGTACCGGCCTGTCTAGCTGGGGTTAAAGCGGAGCGCGTTCATTTGTGCCGGGTGGCAGGTAACAGGTGGCAGGTGATCCTATATGGCTGGTGATGTTCCCCAGCTCTCAGGCAGGTTCCTACAAAGAACTATACATAACCACTACTCTTTAACACAACCTTTATACATACATGTAGGCCTACTAATTTTAAAGGAGACGAAATTTCACAGCATCTAACGCCGGCCAGCGACGTACCGGGTGACGTATAAGACGGCGACTGTTGCAGCGGCGGCGGTGGTTGTGCTAATCTGGGCGACTTGTCGGGCGAATGCCGATCAGCGTTATTATCAGCAGTCTTACTGTCCTCATCAGCTTCATGTGAACTAGGGGGGCTCGTGTCGACCCCACCATTAGCAGGCGGGCCCGGGATGCCCTGCGGACCAGTGACGTGTGACTGCGGGTGGGCGAACAAGTGCTTCTTGAGTTGATCTTCACGGTCGAATCTTTTACTGCACAACGCGCAGCTGTACGGACGACGGTGAACCATGCGGTGCTGGATCAGGTTTGACCGCGCAGCGAACCTATAGCAAGTTCATACATACACATCCGAGCTGAAACAAAACCGGATTGGAATGTATTTGTATGGTGACACATTACAGACAGGCAAAGAGAACCAGTTTTCAACTCCAAATTTTACGACGTTCCTAATCCCATTGCACTACAGGGTGGGCCATAAAAACGTGCCACTTTACTTTTGTCCATATCTTAACCAATTATTGATCGATTTTCAAAACTCTTTCACTGGCACACTCTGCGGACAATTTGCAATAACGTGATTATTACATATCCCACCACACCGTAAATGCGTCTCTACACTACCTTGTGAAATATCAATGAAATATGCATACATAACGATAATAACAAACAAACATTGAGGTAAAATTGAAAAAAAAATTAAGAGCAACATTGCAGTGAATGACCTGTATGACACTAAACTGTGTGAGTCTAACGCAGTCTAGTGTCATACAGATCATTCATCGCAATGTTGGTCTGAAGTGTTTTTTTTCTAATTTTACCTAAATTTTTGTTATTATTATTAGTTTTTGCTTACGTTTATATTTCACAAGGTAGTGTAGAAACGCACTTACGGTGTGGTGGGATATATAATAATCGCATTATTGCAAATTGTCTGCAGAGTGCGCCAGTGAAAGAATTTTGAAAATCGATCAATAATTGGCAAAGATATGGACAACAGTAAAGTGGCACGTTTTTTTCTGGCCCACGGTGTAGATCGCTGACGTTAAGCATGCAGGGCGCAACTATTCGAAATAGCCCAACTTGCATGACCACCGTGTATCGCCGTGCATGGCACGGCAACAATTTAGCAAACAGTGCAACGGAACAGAAGAGTATAATTTGTAAAATCATGTAAATATAACTAACCTTTTGTCACACAGGTGGCAGGCGTACGGGCGGTTACCGAAGTGCAGGTTTTGGTGTTCCATCAGAATGTGTTTGTAGCCGAAGCGCCGGTTGCATATTGAGCATTGATACGGCTTCTCACCAACGTGCGTCAGTCTACACATAGCAAATAAGTAAACATCATTCAGGGTTGCCAGACTGGGCAAAAAAGCGCTGAATGGGCTACTTTTGGCGGCCGTTGGCGCCCTAAAATTTGAGTTTTGCCCCTTGCTAGCTATTTTTTAAATCAGTGGCGACCACTGGGCAGAGCTACATTTGAGAAATAAAAATTGGGCTACTTCTCGCCAGTGTCGACTCCATGAATTCAGAAAAATCTGGAAATTGGCAAACCTTAAACGATATCCGCTATATAAATGTAAATCTAGACTACGCTTTACTTACTTACTCCGTCATCTTTGCTAAAATCAGATCAATCAATCAGTCACCCAATCAATAAACAATCACTTATGAGCTGACTGAAAATGCAAAACATGAAAATAACGGACCGTCAAAATTGTAAAGCATAGAAGCGCAGGAAATGAAAAAGCTCCCCTTGAGGAACGTTTACATAAATTTTGGTTTTTCCACGTCTTTCTGTTCTCAACTTAGAAGCCCCTATTTACAGACTGAGAGTTGATAACAGTAATGCGACGTATTTTTTAAATATGACTGTCGAATAATAGCTTAAAGCAATTACATAATGTGAGCTGAGCTCGAACAAGAACAACAAGAAGCCCAGCTGTCACTAGAGTGAGCCAACTGTACCGCCTATGTCCGAAGGCTAGCGTCCGACTTCCGGACGCGAAAAGAAAGCGATTTCCCTGAGGTGACTATACACTATGTTAACGCTGCTATCGAAAACTACTATCAACGCCAGTGTACGGTAATTTGGCGCAGGTGGGTGGTGACTGATGAATGCAGGCAGAAACTACTTTGCGCTCAAAATTGCGACCAAACCGCTGCAAATACAGCCTATAACAATACGTCATCGCCCTATCCAACAGTATCATCGCCGACCCTTTATACGACGTACTGTTTAGCCACAATACATGCGTTACTGACAGAACAGACAGACAGACATGGCAATACTCGTCGAACCTGACGTGTCGAATGAGTCCGTTCTTGTATCCGAACTGTTTGCTGCAGAGCGTGCACTGGAACGTGCCGTTGTGAGTGGCCGACGCTTCGGTCAGCAGCAGTAGGTCGGCCGCGGAGATCTGTGGCGACGGCGGCGGCGGCGAGATGGGCTGAGGACCCCGATGAGTGTGAGTGTGACCGTGACGATGCTGCGATGACGTAATGATGACGTCACTGCCGGTGACGTCACCGCTGCCAGTGGTTGGTGCCGGCGTGGTGGTTTTCTGACCCGTCAAACGATCGACGGATAACAACTCGTGATGTCTGGTGTCGAGGGTCTCTGGGCTCGCTGAATGGCCGTTCATATCTGTACCCTGAACGCAGTCACAAATCTAAGAACATATAGCACAGGATTCGAAGGGCACTGGCGTAGCGAAAATCTGGATGCGGGGGGCATCTGAGGTGTCCTCTCCCCACCGGATTTTGTTTGTGTGAAAAAGAACTGTTTTGGTGCACTGGCATCATTGTATGCCGATGCACCTGCATACATGCGTACGCTGTGGGTGCGCAACACACAATGTAGAACGCGCGTTATTATGCAGATGGAGTAATAGGACAGTTCCGGTTACGATTAGCGTCGATTATTTCAGCGAAGGGTGGTCACGTTGAACATTTCAACACAGTGATCAATTCAACATGACCGCACTTCACAAGTCTCACTACTCACAAAGCGTACGAATGCACTATCTACACGAAGAATGCAAATTTGCTCCGTCTTTTTGCGTGCAGTCTATTCATCTCCATTGTGCACATCTAACAGTGTGCGATACCTGTAGGCTGCAGCTGTAGGCTTATGCCACCTACTGCAGCTACCTACCGCAGTGTTGACTGCTGACAGACGTACCTGCTACTAGTGTGACGTATGTCAGTCAGTAATGATGTGACAGGAAGACATCGTCAAGCATGTACTATCGTACACGCAGCACAGCTGCTCGTACGGAGCACAACAGTTTCGAGTGCCGGGTGACTCGACTGAACGGCGCGGCAAAGCAAAGCAACGCAGCGCACGGCAAGCCACAGCCAGATGATGACAGCCAGCACACGACGAGCACTGACTGCCATGCAGTGAGACCTAGCAGCCAGCCCGCAATGCTTAGCCTCCAGCCGCCGGCCGCCCGACACAGCTGTCTGTGTCTGCATGTCGGCGTTGTCACTGTCAGGCTGCGCTCACAAAATTCGTGACCCTAAAGACGCGTACGGAGTGACGTAACTGGACTGAACTAAGCTGACACTGTTTAGTTTTTGACGAACTGACCAATGTGCAAACAGGGCGAGCCGATTGGTCACTGGTTGACGCGTACGTGAGCGTAGTCACGTTCACGTAGGCCACCGACCGACGCCGTCAGACGGTGCCTACTGTAATGGGTTACTGCTTGCCCTTTGCCGCAAACAAGTACGCAACAAACGCGCAGCTGACTGACTGACTCGTTTATTAAGATGCAATCAACCTGCAAATCTGCATAAAGCAGTGACGCCAACGACGCAACAGCCAGCCAAAATGCACAGGGATACAATTACAAACGCGGTGTCTATTCTTGAGTTGCATGCAATGGGAGCCGGGCTTTACTGTCGTGTGGCGAGCAAGGGTTAACAGAGAGCGAAGCAAACGGACTGGTTAACCGGTCACAACGTGAACAAATGAACCGGTGGAGTTATTATTGGCCGTGCTTTACTAAGTGGAGTATACAGTACAACTGTATACAGTTTCCTATAGTTGTAGGCCTGCCGATGGCCGTCAGCCGGCGCCATGAAATGCGAACGCCGAATGCGTGGCACTTGCGTGCATGTGGTTCAGGTCTCAGCTATCGATCGCTTGCACGCACTCCGGTCTCACTCTCTCGCTCTCTGTCTGTATCAGTGATGCGCAAATCTCAAATAAGAGCACGATTCCCTATGACGCCATCGCGGTTTTATTGCCATGAAAATTGGCAAATAGATCTAGCGATGCAAAAACCAGGGCCGCAAAATCCTTTCTGTGTCCCGCGGAGGAGTGGAACAAGTTGCTTGCAGTCGAGGACGTGTTTTTCCGTGAGGAAAGACAAACCTCAAAAATGAGCGTGCCGGTATTAAAACAGCTTTCGCAGATCTCAAGGTCTTTCAATTACCGAATTTAGAAAAAAATGCAAAATAAGGAGCATCAACGTGTCATCTGTCGATAGGCCTAATAAAAATTTAGTGCGAATTGAAGTGCGTAATCATGCCTTATCGACATAAGATCATTTTAACATGCGAAAATGCACGAGATGTACAATCTGAGTGTTGTTTTTAAAAAAAAATTGGGGAGCATGGCCCCTAGACCCCATAGTGGGGAGGTCTACGGCGCCTGGCCCCTTTTGAACCCATCGGCGCTTCGGCTAGATTCGATTTTGCCCAGCACTGATCTGTGTGTGACTCGCTGGCTTGGCTGCTCGGCCGGCTGTGGCTTGGTGACCGGGCCTCGCCCAGCCGTCACCGCCACCTGCCCCTATCTCCATCCCCCGTCACCAAGGCACGCTGCATGGAGGAGGGGAGGGCTCAGAGATGCGCGGATCTACGAACTTTGAGTCCGCCTCTTTCCGTGGACTCTGACTTAAAATCGCAGCTCGAGTGCACTGTGCGCATTCATAACAGTGAGCTTATGCAATTTCGGAGTACGCATAGGCAATCTTTATCACCATATGAGTAAACAGTTCATCATGTCATCTCAGACTCAGGCTCATCTACATACATTTGCAGGGTAATTATAAAAATAAATATTAATACGTGTCCGCCAGTTTTCATCTACGAAATATCCGCAGTCCGTTCGCAAATCCGAAATAGTCTGCGGATCGCGGTCTGCGAGTGAATTCGTCCGCAGTTCGCAGATCCCTAGTGACGGTCTGACGGAGCAGGCGCGTGCGATGTCAGCCCTGCTCATCGCCTGCTCTCTGTCTCCAGGCTCGGCCAATCAGCTGATTGATTGCAGTCGGTGCTCGTTACGCTCCTCCCACTCACACTACGATTACGTCACCGCTGCTGCTGATGCTGATGCTGCTACGTCATCTCATCGGCATCGTCATCTTCATCCGTCGACCTGACGCCACAGCCGCACAGACGTTGATGCTCAGCTCATCTGTGACCAGGACGCCGTAGGCTTATAGCAGTGTTTGAATTACCGGGGGCTTGGGGTGGACCCCCGACTGTTTTTTTAACCCCCCTAACACACTGTCAAATTATATACTATACACTGTGTTCAAAAAACACCCACTCATGCTTTCTTTTATATC
>Ga0209454_1002354_pt1 | contig 12790 bp, 6 predicted proteins | sample WorMetHERISLAND1_2_FD_187400 | JGI IMG/M metagenome (GOLD analysis project Ga0209454, IMG submission 187400) | Marine gutless worms symbiont microbial communities from Max Planck institute for Marine Microbiology, Germany - Olavius geniculatus... | ecosystem: Host-associated > Annelida >...
ATGCAACAATTTGGAGCACCTGCATTTTACACGGTAGTGCATTGACATAAACTAGGTGAGATGGACAATGAGTGTACTTTGCATGTTTCTATCATCTTGGCTATCTGTGTGCCAAAAATTATCAAATCTGGTGGAGATTTGACGAAATTCTGACAAAAACAAGTTGGATCATTTTTTGGTGCACCCTATAGGTGTAATAATGATGAAAACCTTAATGCTGGGCCATAAAAAACGTGGCACTTCTAATTTTGCCATGGACTTTGTTGCGACCATCTCAACATGTTGAGACAGTTGGAAGCCTGAAACTATTCCATGACATCCTTGTTCCACGGTTCACATCCAGAACGTTGATGGTTCACAGTGGCTTCTATCCTTCCCAAATCTGGAATCAGAATTGGGTGCAACTTTTCCCCCTCCCCAGTTTTGGGCTGAGGTTCCCCCCAATTTCTGACTCAAGTTTTCTCCTCTGTTTTGGGATTCTTTCCCTTCTAGGAAGCAAGTTTTGTTAAGAGTATAGATTGCCCAGTGAAAAATAGAGGGGAAGTAAAAAATAGGGGAAGTTTTGATCTACAACCTCATCAAACCCCCCCCCTATTTTTCACTGGGCCTAAGCTGCGCTCGCCAGGTATAGGGATAGAAGCCACTGATGGTTCATGTGACTTCCTTGCTTGGACGTTTCAGTGAAAGTCGCGTAATGGAATTTGGGCTTAATAGTGTTGGACTTGGTTTGTGTGTGCTACATACAGCAGGGTGGTTCAATCGGAGCAGCAGCAATGGTGATGCCACACACAGCGATGTATGCTGCTGATGCCACTGGGTCATTCAACGGCATGATGACAGCCGCCGGGGGTGCTGGGACGGGTCATCTACCGACTGTTCGGGGTGGCAGCGCTGGCACTGCAATGATGATGATGAATGCTGACGATGACGGTACAACCGGCTGGACTGCTGCCAATGCCCCCGCCACTGCTGATGTCTCCAACTACCTGGCTGCCAAGGCTGGACATATGGTATGCACTGCAGTACTGTTTAGTGTTAAACGCTTTTGACCATTTTTAAGAATCGTACTAAATGGCCTATTCTGTGCTGATGTGCAGTTAAAAACTACTCTCTCACTCGCAGTAGTGGTAGATTTTATACTTTGAAAGTCAGTAAGTGTTTTTTATTTTAATAGCGGCAGAATGTCAGTTTGTAGTTTGCTAGCGCAATGGACTAGTGGTTGCAAGGTCGCTGGTTCACATCCCGGTAACAACCTTGGGCAGGTTGCTTACAGGCATTTGCCTGTTACCAAGCAGTGTAATTTGCTACCAGCCTAACTGCTGGGAACGCTCTTAAATGCAGCTCACACTGTTTGTCTACTTTTAGACATCATCTAAAACATTTTTACCTCTCATTCTGCTAGCACATCGAGTGCATTTGAGGTTGTTACATTTAGCATGCTCTATAAGCTAATTACTCGCTCACTGCTGTCTCAGGGCCATATAAGCAGAGATGAGTCGATTAACCTCAAAGTTGCAGTGCTGTGAGAGCATTTTGACAGTTGGGCCAGTTTATGTTTTTATGTAGAATACCATTAGTTAGCCACATGTTGATATACGTGGATTTGGTGGCAGTTTGGCTCAGTTGGTAGCATCATTGCATCAACGAAGTTAATCAACACCAGGCTTGGTTAGTACTTGGATGGGTGACCATCCCGGTACGTAACCAGCCACCCAGGTCAACTCCGCCTGGCCATCCCTCCGTGGGTAGGCGCAATGAGTACCAGCAAAAGCTGGGACGTAAACAGGCACACCGCGCGATGCACTAGCCCTGTATCCATGGTCTCGCAGTGTAAAAACTGGTGTCTGGCTGAGGACTAAGGAAACGGAGATCATCGCCGCTTAATGGGCCTTAAGGCTCGGGAAGGACTTTACGTTTACGTTCAATTTTGTATGAATTGTGTTGTGATTTTCTGTACATGGCCTTTCACTTTCACTTTCACTTTGCATTTGTCTTAACAACTTGTTGTACAAGAAATCCACAATAAGTGGAGTTTAGGACTAAATATACACTGTGTCTTAAGAAAACATCCCCAACATTTTCGATTGTAGCTTCAAGAAAAATTATTAGATTCTAATAATGTCTGGTGTGAATATTCCTGACACAACTTGCCATCAAATGACCATTCAGTTTTCCACCTCGCCTAATGTTTGCTTCTACACTACCAAGGGAATAGACCAAGCGAAATATGCGTTGAAATGCGCAAAAACGTGAAAAAAACATCCCCAACATTATTGATCATAACTTGAAGTAGCATTATCAGATTTTAATAATTTTTGGCCGAAATATTTTTTGACACCACTGGCTATTGAATGACTGTTTAAGTTCCCACCTCTCCTAACGTCTGTCCTGCACTAGGGAAAACAGACCAAGCAAATCATGTGTTGAGATGAATGAAAATTAACTTCAATAAATTCCATCTATCAACATCTCTGGGCCTCAACAGCCAGTCGATAACAAAAGTTGATCGTCATAAAGCAGTGATGACGTTCAGGAATGTTTATGAATTCAAGAAGTGACTGGTGAAGTCTGGATTGGTCTGAAGCAAAACATTATCAATACTGCTGTCAACGAACACGGAAAGCGTCTCCATGCCTGTGTTCACACAATGGCCCACTGTTCAAGCAATTTTGCTGTAGGCAGTTGAAAACTAAACAGTTGGATGAAAAGTCAACCATAGTGTCAAAAAAGTTAACAAAATATGTTTTTGTGTGTTATTTAGATTAAACAATAAAACTGCATTGTGTAAAAAGCCAATATTTTGTTGGTTCTGTTTTCTCCAGGTAGTGCATAAACAGATTTTGGGTGAGGTCAGAAATTGAACATTCATTTTATTTGGCAAGTTGTCTCAGGAATATTTGTACCAAAAATTATTAAAATCTCATAATCCTACTCCAAGTTACAATTGAAAATGTTCAGGATGTTTTTTTTGAGACACAGTGTAGATGCTGCATGTTGATGTTGTTCGTGTGTGCATTGTTGAAACAGATGTGGAACCACAACTGGGCGCCGTCGGCGAACATTTAACCTCAGTCGAGATACTGACGACTGGCCTCATGAAGTGAAACAAGCAACCTGTTCTGTTAACACTGCCTCTTACGGACAAATATTTGTCGATAGATTACCGCATCAGTTTTCTCTTGTTTTCGTTCAACCTCTCACGATCATTGTGACACTGAGAATTATGGGACGTTGCTGTTAGTATGATTAAGTTGAGTTTGTTTGTTCCGTCACCCACACGTTCTGTGTGGTGTTTTGGCATTGGACGGTGCAGTATTTGCCAGCATTGATCGTGGATTATTGCTTCGAGAAATTGTTGAAAGTTGGCGCTTACGATGTAGCAGTTTCTCCTTTACTTTTTGGCTTCGTTGTGTCCAGTTGGTCACCGTAGGTTGAATAAACCCCGAATTATTTGACGTCATTGTATTTTTGAATCACCAGAGCACGAAGACTTTTTCAAGTGAGCTGAATGAAGTGTGGCACTAGATGGGTGATAGCAGCTCACAGTGTACCTCAAACAAACTGTGCATTTATTGGCAGGCTGATGAAGTAAAACTATCAGTTGTGTATCGTGTTATGATGACGAATCAACCGTTGATAATACATAATAAAGTTTAGCGTAGTGTTTTCGAGTTGTCAGTCATTTACTGTAGTGTTTTTTCCTACCTGGCAGTGTTACATCACAAGCTAAACTTAGTTAGTCAGTTAATTGTCACCGAAAATGCAAGCTAGGTCGATGAATAACGATTAGCGTGAAACAGTGGCGAGGTACGAACTACGAACTATACATGTAGTTCTATTTCAACCCCCATGTATAGAGTTTCATTCCATTATCGTGTCCAATTTTAGTCATCGCAATTCTGTCTGTCTGTCTGTCTGTCACACGGGTGGATCAGTCGAAAACGGTGCAAGCTAGGATCACCAAAACTTCATCATTGGCTGCCTGGAAGACTATAGTTTCAGAAACCGTAAAGTCACACTGTTCGCTGACTGACTAACATGACTGCCAGCAATTAACCAAAGTGAAGCATTGACCGTAGTGTTACTTCTTCTTTTCCAATAATGCACATATCCTCTTGCGAGTAATGTCGTGCATGGCAGAGGTGCATGAAGTGCCGGGAACAACTGTTGAACAGTATGTCGATGACTCTTTACATACTCTACTGGAAAAGTCATTTAATTTTGTGTGGCCTAGAAAGTGATCACCCTGTCAGTTGCCTTTACTGCTGTGTCTTACAAGAAATGTGAGCTAATGCTCATGGGACGCGCGACAGCCTATAGCTGTTCCTGTTCACAGTGCAGTAAAAATATAAAAAAAATCATCAAAAAGCCGTATTTTGGTGGTTCAATGTCATTTAAGGTCATCTCGTCACCAGTGTTTCTTATGATAAGCAGCATGTCTGTGCATATTTGCAACTTGTGTTCATGCTAGACAAGCAAGTAGCAGTAAAATAACCACTTTTTAGGTCGGTTACCTCTTTTTGACACTCGTAGGAGTCAGGACTTGGACTGCTAAAATCTGTGCTTAATGCTGGAAATTTCGCATTCAGGTTGTTTTTGTCTATCTCCATCCATTTCGTCCATTTCATCATTCACTCATTCGTTTAATGGCAGGCTAGAAAACAATGCTCAAGGCAGGATAATGATACATGTGCAAAAAAGCATTAACAACAACGTCTGTGACAATACCTCATACCAAATAGCCACCAACAAAAACTTAACGAAGTTTCAAGCTTGCTGCGCTGCGACTGAGTCAGTAGTGGCATTCAGGCCTATAGACAGAAAGTGTCCTGGTGGCAGTATGATATGGAAAAATGCGTCCTGGTGGCACCGACTCCCTGAGTTGACAGACGACTTGCGTTTTCGGCAGTTTAGTTACTTATTTTGCAATCACTGGAATCAGAGCCTCGTTTTCGCTTAGCGCTGCGGTAGTGCGTGATTGCGGTAGTTTTGTTTTTATTTGCTAAAATTTTTATCATTTGGCTGTATTAGATTCACTATCTAGATGTTCAGCTGACGGATACATCCGCTGTCTACTTGGACACGGAAATTTGGCGTTCTATGGTAAATTTTATGTTCTGAAATTACATAGTATTTCTGCTCTATGATTGTTCGATATTTTGTTGGGTATTATTTCTGTGATTGTCTTGAAGTCACGCACTGCGCCATGAAGAACAGTGATAAATGTTGAGATATTAATGTAATTTAATTAAAAGTTCAATGAAGGTGTCATTTGCCCTAGTGAAGTTCGATGTTATCTCATTTAGTTTTAACACTATATTCACAATAAATATTCAGTTATGTCAATCTTTCATTGAAAGGTTCTAGAGCATTTCATTGAAAATTTTCAAAAATTCTCGATATTTACTAAAGTTTTAAGTCTTGTCCTTTTCCAAGATCTCGCATAACCGACAGAGATGGCTGTGGGTGGGTAATAAGTGGATATGCGGATGTGCGATGTGGCAATGGGTAAAAGGCGGATAAAATCTGTGGATGCTAAGCGCGGATGTTTGGGTAAAAGACTGATTTGCGGATAACAGTTGTCACGTACATTACCAGTCATGAAAGTTGTTGAGTTTTTCAATCATTTGCTCCGTAATTAACTACTTAGAGTATGCTTTATTGGCAGCAATCGTTTGAAGTCTGCCACTGCACGTGACACTGCATGACAATAATGTAGGCCTACAGTGACATCACGCAACATCGAACGACAACGGATGACGACAACGATGACTACTAAGTGCAGCAGGAGCTTAGGCCTACTATTGTAAACCCTGATTTGCCAACTTACTTAATTTGCCAACTTACGATTTTAACTTGAACGATGTGCAAAGCACGGCAATTTCAATAACGTGCCATGGTGCCTGTCACAAAGCATGGCGCCCAAACATCTGGCGCCCAAAGGCCCGCCCCCAAATTAATACGCGGTTATACACCGCTTACTGGGTCCAGAGGCGTGGCTGAGTACGATGGGTAAAAGGCGGGTGTCTTCCGCATCAACATCCAACTTTTATTCGTTGCCACATCCGCAGATACGCACATCCACTTTTTACCATCGTCTGACAGAGACGTGTGGATCTCAAAATTTTGAGTCTGTTTCAGGTCGTGGATTTTGACGAAGGATCCATGTCCGCAACTTGAGAGAAATATTGGATCCACTGTCAGTTCGTGTCCACACTGAGTAGGCCTAGTTTTTAGTGCATATGGTAGGCCCAAGGCCTAGCAGATTTTGACAAAATACCAGCTTAAAATGCTTTGGGATGCATTTTGCTAAACAAGACAGAAATTAAACTTGCTTTCCAAAGTTGGTTAACAGTACAATTACAAAAAATATACTTGTCACGGAAGAGGATTCACATCAGTCTTGAGTCCGCAAATTTTGCCTGCCTTTGATCCGCTGTCAGTCTGCATTCGCAACTGCAGATCTGTGTTCGTGGACAAGACACGTTTTCAATTCGGACATCTCTGATAACCAATTTACCACTTTATTCTCCAAAAAATTGTAACTTATCAAATTTGAGCAATTTAGTGCATTTATGATTAGCTCAGTGCTACGGTCAGTTCGGCGAACTGAAAGATTGGTGACCAAAATTACTATCATCAGTTCACCAAACTGAGTCGAAAGAATCAGAATTTACTAAAAGCAGTTCGGCGATCTGAAGAGCAGTGAGTTGGGCTACTAGAATCAGTTCGGCTGCACTGCTGTTAATTTCACACCACCACCAGTACTGCATTAGAGATGGTGAATAGATTCACTAATTTTGAAGTAAAAAAATATTAGGAGGACTTTTTATTCAGAGTTCGAGTAAACTCATCGTTACCAGCGCTAGCTGCTGAGATGAAATCTGCTCGGTTGGAGAGGGACGCTATAGATCTACCATGACTTGTGCAGATGGACTAAAAATGATTAAGTGCCACAGTTCTTATTCATATCTTTTCAAAATACTGCAGGAGAGGCTAAAAATCTTTCAGTTTACTCTCAGATGGACAATGGCAGAATTGGGCCATAGTGGTCTGCGTACTTACAGCATAGACCTAAAATCTTATTGCACAACTTAGATTTATTTATTTCAGCTTTATTAGATAGTTCGGCGGCATCGGGCATTATCCGTTTTCCCCAAACTGAAAGTAGCAAATTTTGCATTGCTTTTGTCAGTTCACCTAACTGAAAATAGAATTAACGTTATGACTTTGGTATCAAGTTGATAAAAGATCAATAGATTTGGCCTATTGTTAGGGGCATAGTTTACTTGATCGGCAAAATCTGAACCATGTCACAATGCACATCAAGAACTGTGGTTATTGGATATTAGACATTTGATGTAAATGCCATGTCTTACAGTGCAAAGACATTGAAAAACGACATCCAGTTCTAACTTACTAACCCCAAATGTCCAATAACCTCGGTTCTCTAATGCACATAAAATATTTTATAAATTAAACCTTTAGAATTGTTAAATTTTCATCGTTTAGCACTTAAAAAAGTGATTTCAACCAATTTTTGTAATCCCGAAATCCTGGGATTGGGATGCCACCAATCTTAGGATTTCGGAGTTACGAAAATGGCAAAAATGACTGGGATCCCAGCGTTGCAACCGCCAGTTGTATGTCTGTGCATGAGCAGAAGTTGGGCAGTCAGTGTGAGACCAGCAGAGCATGGAGCCTGCACCCAGTGCTCAGATTGTGGGCCAGGAGTTTGTCAAGCAGTATTACACCATGCTGAATGCTGCGCCGGAACATCTGCACAGGTAGCTCACGGCTCCCCATTGTCCTGAAATTCCTGAAATGTCGCAGATGTCCTGAAATTGTCCTGAAGTCAGCAATTGTCCTGAAATTTTACTCATTTGGTCAGAATGTCCTGATATGGACCTTTGTTAGGCTGACATTATGGCATTGCATTCATTGTGTACTTTACTTAGTTAACAGGACTCTTATCAGTACTTTTGGCTTACTTACTTACATACTACAGTTTCACCTTAGTATGTTTATTATAGGACTGCAATACTGATCTGCTTCAATGAATAACATTTCTGAGGATAGAAAAACGTGCATTTTCTGTGTCTTGTGCCTCGTGAAACCGACAAAATGTCCTGAAATTGTGCTGAAATTTTGTAAACATTGCATCCTGAAATTTCACTTTTTGCTCCTGGGAGCCATGGTAGCTGCATCAGCCAGCCTCCAAATGCTGCTCTTATGCCATTACACCATACTACACTGTCCGGTAAAAAAACTGACCCCTTAGACATCGTGCAATAAAAATGTTAAATCTGAACAAATTTGAATAAAGTTTCACACACTTAATCCACAATAAATTCGTGAAATGATTGCCAAATTTTGTTGAAAAATATTATTTTGTATCAAAATTATTAAATGTTGAATATCGATGACAAAATATCGCTGTTATCAATATGGTGTTACATAAGTAAACCCCGGTGTACATTTGCGTAACTTTGACAAACAGCATTTGATTCTGGCAAAATTTTTTATCAACAATGCATCATCCATTGGCAATCAATGTGCCAAATTTCAGTTAAATCTATCTACGTAAACGATAGTTACAGTGGTTTTTCTGAGGTCGCCTCAAAACGTGAAGTGTCCAGTATTAGGCAACCGTTTGTTTAATCCTGACGGTGTCCGTGGCTTGCTGGGAAATTCCGTGATAAACTTTTTAGCACCATACCTTTTCTCTTGTCTCAACAGTTTAATTAAAACATGATGTCTGCAGAAAACCATTTTGTTATTGTTTACGTTATTTTGATTGCATCAACAAACGTCAATTTTGATTGAGTGACTGCAGTATGTAACACCATATTGGTAACGGAAATATTTTGTTACCGATATTCAACATTTAATAATTGTGGAAAAGAATAATATTTTTCAACGAAATTTGGCAATTGCTTTAGGAATTTATTGGGAATCAAGTGTACAAAACTTTATTCAAATTTGTTTAGATTTGACATTTTTATTGCACGATGTCTGAGGGGCCAGTTTTTTGCCAGACATAGTGTACTTAGACTACTGCTCCTGCTAATTTACATTTTTTATTTATCCACCCAATTTTCCTGTCGTTACTTCAGAACAGATTTATTTGTGAGCTTTTGGTCTGACTGTGGTAGTTTGTAGAGTGAAGTATTTGGAGATCACGACCTTTATGCAATGGCCCACCTGTTTAAGATATTTCATGAAAATCCATTTTTATCTTTTTAAGCAATTTTGTGGAGAGACAGAGAAACAAGAGTCAGATAGCAGTAAAAACATAACGTGCAAAAACTTTGTTTATTAATAACCAAGTGAGTAATCGAATACTGTCATGTCAAGTGGTGTACGTTGTTGTTATTGTCATCAGTGAATGTCCAGAAGCAGGCTAAAGTGTCATATTTCTGTCCAACATGAACACTTTTTACATAAACTGCAACAAAGACTAGACTAAACTAATGCTACTAACGCTGCAACTTCCGATGCTGGACTTGTACTCCTTATACAGATTGAGGGATCAGACCATGTACTGTATGCAGCACATCATATAATTTGACTGCATACAGTGTTTGTCTGTCTGCGTGCTGTAGGTTCTATAGCAACAATTCCAACTTTGTTCACGGCAGCATGGATGGCCGTCCTGACGAGCAGCAGACTGTCACTGGCCAGGCTGTTAGTATAAATTTCCCTTTGTGTCTATACGCTCATTGTCATTATCATCATCATCATCATAACCGCAAGTGCTTTGAGAACTTCACTGGTTGCGTGTTCCTGAGCACATCCAGTTCCGGTTATGTGTGCTGGCTTACCACTGCGTGCACAGCACAGCGCCAGCCTACCTTGCTGACAGTCTCCAGCTGACTGCCGACGCCCCTGCACGTCGTCGTCTGCGTTCTACCGACACGATGATGCTGCCAGTGCCGTCGATGCAACGCGCTACCATCGGCGACCGGGCATTTCTGGTGGCCTGGAACAGTCTGTTACCTGCGACGAGAGATGCCATCTCATGCTGCAGTTTCGCCAGTCGTTTCTGGACTGACATGACCTGTACCGACAGTCTTGCACTTATTAGCTTAGTGCTCGCAACATACTTATGTACAGTGCCCCTGCAACATCATTTGATGTGACAGTGTCACTTTAATCTGTTTCTCATTAATAATAATAATAACAATCATTATCATCATGTGAATATCTCGAAGCAGGCCTATGGCGTCTGTTTCTGTACGTCATCTACAGCTTTACACACAAATTGCAAGCAAAAACTGAACTAATAGTACTGTAATTTCGTTCCCTGATGTCTGTCTGCTTAGTTAGAACTTATCTAGTAACCCATCTATATACATTTTTCAGTTTCTGTTTACAGTGTGCAAAAGTTTCTTTTTTTTATTTTCATGCAGATTTCACATCTTGCTGCCAACAGCGGTCTCATGTCTTGTAGTTTATTTTCAAAATCTGAATACAAATTGCATATCACTGTCTGTTTTAGATTTGCTGTGTAATAAAGAGCCATTGTAAAGACGGTTGAAGGTTAAAGGTGGTGATATAGCTCTTAATGAGAAGCCCGTCTCAGAGCTACCGGAGCATCACCTGCCATATGGGATCACACAGTGTTACCTGCCACTCAACACAGTTGAACCCGACCCACCTTAACCCTAGCCAGATAAACTGGTACTCGATTTACCTACCCTGGACGGATGGAAGGCTGAGTTGACCTAGGCAGCTGGTTACATACCGAGATGGTTTACTTGCCATCAGAGTAATAACTGGGCCTGGCGTAGAGTAGCTTCGTTGATTGGATGAAGTGCATTACCACTCTGCCAAGCCACTCACCTGTACATTGTACGTCAACATCCTGCTGCAGTTTGATTTGGTGAATGTGCACTGACTGGGCAGGAGATCCACAAGAAGATCATGTCTCTGAACTTCAGTAACTGTCATGCAAGAATCTGTCAGGTGGACTGTCAGTCTAGCGTTGCTGGGTCGGTCGTCGTACAGGTAAACAATTCATTCACCTGTGCTGTTTATCCAATCCATAAGCAGTATCACTGTCATTTTAGCTTGACATTGATATTGCAAGTGGGAAATGACACTGGGTGAGGTCAAGTTTTGCTAAGACTACAGTCTTGACTTGGCTGGCAATTTTCAATGTCAAAACAATACAATTAGAGCCTAGCTTGACTAAGCAAATGTCCCAGTTCATTATTTAAGCGTAATGTTTACTTTTTGTCCAGTAAAATAACATGCAGCATCTGGTAACTAATAGGCATTTTGTTACTTACTATCTAGTGGTGTTAACTACGCAGATGACACGAGCGTAAGTAGTGACGTCATCACTGGCACAAATATTGCACAAAATTTCTTTTATATCCACAAAATAGCCATGTAGGCAAACACGCTAATATTGCACACATCACCCGATTAACGTAGGCCTAGAAAACACTTTTATAATGTTAATTTAACTAATCTTATTATTGCAGTTATTTGGCGGTTGCATTAAAAAGATGGACGACCACAAACGAAAGTCAAGATTGAAGTCAAGCCCAGCTTGTAGATAAGTCCAAAGTCGAGACCAAGTCAAGACTTTAGTCTAAGGTTTGCAATAGTGATGTTTTTCAGCTAAATTGCTTGATATTACATCATTGTAAATCTTCAGTGTTTTTCTATTTGATGCAATTTTTTGTACCTTTTCTGCTAATACTGGCAGTTAATCCTTCCAATTTTATACATTATCCTATGCATTGTCATTACTGGTAGAAGAATTAGTGTATTCTTTTCTGTGGAAAATCAAGTTTGAAATGTTGATTTTTATGTGGTAAAATTTGACATTTAGTTAACCGGTATTTGAAGTCTTCTTCCAAGCTGTTGACGATAATGCCCCTTGGTTACTGAAACTGAAAGTGAAACTAGGTGTGTGTTTTCCATGACTGCAGGTGATTGGTGAGCTGTCAAACAATGGTCAGCCAATGCGTAAGTTTGTCCAGTCGTTTGTGCTTGCTCCGCAGTCGGCCAAGAAGTACTACGTTCACATTGACATTTTCCGCTATCAGGACATCTACCCGCTGACAACTGAGTGCACTGAATCTGACTCGCAATCTCATGACCAGTCTGCTGAAGGTAACGGCTGTCTGTCGTTAATGTAGTTTGCTTTCTCTGGTGGACTTTGACTGCTCTGTGGTGTATGGAAAGACTGACTTTGTCATAGCCAGCAGTTGTGTAATGGAACAGATTATCCCGGAATGATCAACAAGATCCATCAGTTCTTGCTTTTACACAGAGATCTTTTACAAATGTTTGATGGTCACAATGTTGCTTTAGTTAACTTAATTTCTAATCTTTTTTCATTGAGTTTTTATCTCTCTGTCATTGCAGTAAATAGGCCTGATTTTGTGCAGTAATAGTTTTATTTTTGTAATTGGTTGGCCCAAGATGCCTCATGAGCAGCGATTTACCATTGTGAAACTGTTTGCAGACTCATGTAGCTTTTTGCAAGTTTAATTATTGTTGCGTTGTTATCTCTGCCATGTATAACATGGTAAACTTGGTGAATATAATGTCTTCACAGTCGTGGCATTCTGTCATTGTGTCTGTGACATCATGGTGGTAATGACATTGGCGCATTGTCACTCAGAGGTAGCTCCAAAACAATTGAAGCTATGGAGTATAAACCTCAAATTTGATTTGCATGATTTCCAGGCAGTTCGGACATGATTCCTTAAGTTTTTTTTTAAAAGGGGGCGTAACCAGGGTTACCGGCCTTTATCTTTTTGTTTAATTT